>Ga0209754_1000230_pt1 | contig 86262 bp, 74 predicted proteins | sample MesohylBB_FD_187295 | JGI IMG/M metagenome (GOLD analysis project Ga0209754, IMG submission 187295) | Host-associated microbial community of the marine sponge Aplysina aerophoba from Gulf of Piran - sponge mesohyl, lysed by bead beating... | ecosystem: Host-associated > Porifera > Sponge >...
TGGCGCGAACGTTTAACCGGACTCGGAAGAGAAACAAAAGAGAAAGAGCATTACCACGGTAAGACAGCCGAATTGACACCTTTAGGAGAAAAACTCCTTGGACTTGAATCGTGGAATTCTTAAACACAGTACGGGCTGTCCCCTAACTGCCCAGCGCCTATAGGAAGACTCACATTTGTTAATAGATAGGGTGGGTGTCTGCCCACCCTACCGGTGTGCAGTTGGTATATGACGGAGGTTCCGCTCATGACGGATTTGTTAGCAGCACGCGCACAGATGGCGATGTCACTCGCGTTTCACATTATCTTTCCGATTTCGTCTCGGCATGGTTTGCGCCGTTCTCGTATCTCTATGCTTAAGGGCACTACGCGGAAGACAACATGAGGGCAACGCAGGTTGGTACCTCTCCAAAAACCTAAGATCAGTAGTAGATTCATGCAAAGGGACTCTGGTTCATCTCCTCTTTTGCGAACAGGAGAGTTTATGCACAATACAATCATTTACAGATATTGGCAACTCGGCGATGATGACGCGATCTTGGCGTTTCGACCTAATACCAATGAAGACTGGTTTCGACATAAGTTCGATGATGAGGACCTTGAACCTGAAGGGATTCGTTTGGCATTTCTTGGTGAAAGACTTGTTGGACATGTAATGGGTGAACGCACGACCCTCTGTATAGAAGAAAAAATCCAGGAATTCGGAGAGGTAACGGATGTCTTTGTTGCCCCGGACATGCGCCGACGAGGTATTGCAACCCGCCTGATGCAAGAGGTGCACACCTACTTTGAAGGGAAAGATTATCGCGGAAGTATCCTTGATCCAGATACGGAGGTCGCTCGTCGGTTATGTCAAAAGCTCGGATATCAGGAGGTTACCGGAAGCGACTTACTTTTCCTTGACTTCTCCCTTATCAAGTTCTCGGTTTGAAAACCCCCGAATTCATTCGGGGGATGAAAAACCGTCCTCTTGGAAAAGACCAAACGCCTAAAAAAAGAGTTGACATTTAGCCTTAATTGTGGTTTAATATATGTATCAAGTTGGCAGACAGTTCAAGCGTAATCGCAAGGTTCCGTGTCGGTTTCCTACCCGCTTGTTAGGGGTTAACGCCTTGATACTTGATATACCATGCGAAACACAAAACACAAACTTTTCAAAGATAAGACGTTGCGCCACTTGCACGACGAGTTGAATATCAGGGGCGTTGTGAGGAATCACTTTTTGGCACTCTCTATGCGATATTACCGCCGCTATGGTAAGGAGCTTTCGTATTCCAAAATGTCTGCTCATTTGACGCAACTCAAGAAACTTGAGAAATATCAGCATTGGAATATCCCGTATGCGTGGGCTTTACAGAATGTGCTAAAACGTCTATCACAAAGTTTCCGTGAAATGAAAACCCTCGGTAGAGGTCATCCGCAGTTCAAATCTTGCAAGAAACACAAAGGGATGACGTTTGATGGCAGACAAGCCCCGCTCGAAAAAGTATTAGACGAACAGAAACACGAAAGAAACCATCCGACGTATCACATTCGTCTCAATGGACGCTGGTATCGTTTCGCGCTACACCGTCCCATAGAAGGCAAAGTCATTCAAGTTCACGTTACACGGGACGCCCTCGGAGACGTGTATATCACGCTCACTGAAGATTATTCGGAAGTCAAATACGAACCCAAGACAGGTAAAGCTGAAGGGTTTGACTTTGGAATCAAAGACTTCCTGACTGGCAGTGACGGACATCCATACACCTCTCCAATGTTCTACAAACACAACGCTGATAAGTTAGCAACCGCACAAAAGGTTCATTCCCGAAAGGTCAAAGGTTCTCATAACAGAGAGCGAGAACGCAAGAATATCGCCCGTATCCATAAGAAAACGGCCAACCAGAGAACAGACCACCATTGGAAACTTGCAATAGAGTTGTGCCAAAAGTTCGATATTCTGTTCTTTGAAGATCTGAACATTGCGGGCATGAAACGCTTGTGGGGAAAACAAGTCTCTGACCTTGGTTTTGGTGAGTTCCTGCGGAAACTGAAACACCAAAGCAAAAAACGTATCCGTTCCGTGTTGAAGATTGATCGCTGGTTTCCGACAAGTAAGTGCTGCTGTGTTTGTGGCTATAAAAATGAAACCCTCACGTTAGCAGACCGTCATTGGCAATGTCCGAGGTGTGAGACACACCTCGACCGAGACCCGAACGCTGCGATGAATATTCTCAAGGAAGGGGTAGCTTCCTTTGGCTTAGGAGTCGTCAGACCGATCGTCCTGTTCAACAGGATTGTTGGCATCTCCGTTGAAGCGACCAGTCCGCTTCTCAAATCCACAAATGCTTCTGCATAACTTTTGCAGAAGCCCCATGCTTTAGCTGGGGGGTCTATCACTACTTATGGTTTAGTGTGCACTTGCGGGGGCTGCTAAAACGCTTCATCTCGGATGACAAATTCGCTCAATGCATTGAAACAACAATCAAAAAATTACATCTTTCTTGCAGTTTCGGTGCTGTTGTGCCTCTTTATCTTAGCCGAGGTCAACTATCCGCAGCTGACACCGCAATCAGAGTTAGCACTCTTCGCGATGCTGGGCTTAATAGTGGTATTTTTGAGATACCCTATTCATCCACGTTTTGAGGACCACCTTGCCTTTCGGCTTTTGGATGTCATGCTGATTGTCAGTGTGATTATCTGTTTTGGCTACGTTCTGGGTCAGACGGAACCGATTTTTCAGACGTTCTGGTTAGACGGAAAGTCCCTCGGTGACCGAGCGGGAGCAGAAGTGCCACTGGATTACATCATCGGTGGGATTGGACTTATCTTAATATTAGAGGCAACGCGCCGTTCTATTGGTGTGACGCTTCCGCTGCTCTCTCTCGTATTTCTGATCTATGCCGGCTTTGGACAGTTTATGCCGGATTGGCTGTTTCCGCATCGCGGGTATTCCGTTCAACGGATCGTCAGTCAGACGTTTTTACACAGTCAAGGCGCGTTTGGTATCGCGCTTCGGGTGATGTTCACTTATGTTTTTCTGTTTGTATTGTTTGGGGCATTGTTGGAGCGAACAGGGGCGACTAATTATGTCTTGGATTTGGCAAGGCGCGTGTTCGGTTCGAGTACGGGGGCACCCGCAAAGGTCGCTGTCCTGAGTAGCGGCATGATGGGATCGCTATCGGGTTCGGCTGTAGCGAACACAGCAACGACTGGAACGTTCACAATCCCCTTGATGCGACGCGCTGGGTTTCAACCAGCGATAGCAGGAGGAATTGAAGCCGCCGCGAGTTCTGGTGGCGCGTTGGTTCCGCCTATTATGGGTGCCGCTGCGTACATGATGCTGGAGATCGTAGAGCCTGCTGTTACGTATCTGGAAATTATCAAGGCGGCACTGCTACCAGCAGTTTTATACTACACAGGAATGCTGTGTATAGTACACTTCGCGGCGAGAAGTCGTAGGCATGCGCCGGAGGGTTCCGTTCACAGCCCTGAAGAAACGAATGCCAACGAACAGGGTGAGAAGCATGGAAAGTTTTTGACGCTACAAGGCGGTATCTTTCTTGCTGCGTTTGTTACACTCATTGGGGTCCTGCTGATGGGGGCTACGGCATTCCGCGCGGTGAGTTGGAGTCTATTGGTAGTCATCTCGATAAGCCTATTGGACTTCTTGGTCCGCCGAATCCGCGGACAAGACTCTGCCACTGAGAGGCATCGCGATTCGGAGATTGTTCCTACCGGTATTGGCGTTTCGGATTTACGGAAAGGGATAAACTTCTTAATATCGCCTTGTGAGCGGGCAGCGCAGAGCGGTGTGTCATTGATTGCGGCTGCGACATGTGTCGGTATCATCTTAGGTGTGGTGACGCTGACGGGCATCGGTGGCAAGTTACCGTCAGTCCTCTTACCACTTGCGTCTACAAACCTGATGTTGGCACTGTTCTTTCTCATGATTTCAACGATTATTCTGGGAATGGGGTTGCCTTCATCGGTCTGTTATCTGCTCATGGCGATCTTGGTAGGTCCCGTACTTCTGGATTTGGGAGTTGTTCCACTTGCGGCGCACTTTTTCATTTTCTATTTCGGGATGATGTCGATGGTAACCCCACCCGTTGCATTGGCGGCGTATGCTGCGGCTGCTATCGCGGGTTCCGGGATTATGGCGACCGGGTTCGCGGCGTTCAGATTCGCGCTCGTCGGTTTTGCGCTGCCTTACGCTTTTGTTTTGAGACCCGCACTGCTCTGGCTCAGTGAGAGTGGTGGGACACCCGGAGTGTGGACGGTTTTCGTGAATTTCTCGCTGACACTCATCGGGACAGTTATCTTGGCAACTGCTATCGCGGGTTATATATTTAACAGATTATCGTTTTGGACGCGCTGTGTTCTGTTTGTTGCGGCATTCCTTCTCTTTTTCGCGCCGACGGATCTGCGATTTATATGGGTTCATGCGATAGCCGCGCTTACGAGTGTTGCCATTTTTTACTATAATAGCCGTCAGTCATCAGCGATCAGCAATCAGTAGGATGTGTGGCAGGAGAACGTTCCAATATCCAACTACTGAAAGTTGATAGCCATTAAAAACGGAGGGCATCATGAAACGTCCGGTGAGAGGAGTGTTATACGCGCTTCTCGTGTTACTGTTCCTACTTCACAACGATTTTTGGCTCTGGGAAACCCCTCAGTTTGTTTTGGGGGTGCCGGTAGGCTTGCTCTATCATATAGGGTTCTGTCTTGCAGCAATGGTGCTGATGGCGGCTTTCGTCAAAGCACGGGGGGATTGGGGAGAACGATGAGCCTTGCGGTTATTTTTATATACCTCGCGATGGTCTTGGTTCTCGGTGCGCTAAGCCATAAACTTTTCCGAAATACCGGAGAAGATTACTTTGTTGCGAGTCGGACGATTAATTGGTTTATCCTGTTGATGACGCTTTTCGGCACAAACATGACGGCGTTCTCAATCCTCGGTGCGTCGGGTGAAGCCTACCACAGAGGTATCGGTGTTTTTGCACTGATGGCTTCTTCCTCGGCAATAGTCGTGCCGTGTGTATTCCTCTTTATTGGGACTCGTCTATGGCGGCTTGGGAAACAGTTTGGCTATGTGACACAGGTACAGTACTTCCGTGACCGGTGGGAGTCCGATGGTTTGGGACTGCTCCTTTTCGTTGTATTTGTATTGTTGCTTATCCCATATCTGCTGATCGGTGTGATGGGCGGTGGTGGGACATTGGCGACACTCACAGATGGCAAAATTCCACAATGGGTAGGCGGCTTACTTATTTGTGCTGTCGTTCTGTGTTACGTTACTTATAGCGGTATGCGAGGGACTGCTTGGGTGAACACATTCCAAACGCTCGTTTTCATGACACTTGGAGGCATCACCTTTTTTGTCATTACGAATCGGATGGGTGGGTTTTCAAATGCTATCTCTAAAGTGGACATAGGTTTACTGATGCAGGCGGAGCATATCAAGCCGTTGGAACTACTAACGTATCTTTGCATTCCCCTTTGTGTCGGCATGTTTCCACATATCTTTTCACATTTCCTAACGGCGAAGGATGTCGGGACGTTCCGTTACGCGATTATTTTGTATCCGTTGTGTATTGCGGTTGTATGGATTCCGAGTGTGCTACTGGGAATATTGGGAAACGTGGATGTTCCAGGTTTGCAGGGAGCACAGGCGAACAATGTGCTGATTCAGATGATTCATCTACACGCTCCTGGCGTTTTAGCTGGGTTTTTAGGAGCGGGGGTCTTCGCGGCGATTATGTCATCGTTAGATTCGCAATCGCTTGCTATCGGGAGTATGTTCACGCACGATATTGTTGGACATTATCGTCGAGAGACCTTTTCGGAGCGGCAACGGGTGTGGGTAGGACGGTTATTTGTGAGCGGTGTGCTTTGCGTTACCTATCTCATTTCACTCATCGCGACACCCAGCATTTTTAGACTCGCTGTTTGGTCGTTCACTGGATTCGCAGGCCTCTTTCCTATTGTAGTTGCGGCGTTGTTCTGGCAGCGGAGCACAAAGCACGGTGTGTTTGCCGCGATCATAAGTGTTATTCTGTTATGGTTCTATTTCTTTCTGCAAAACTGGCAGACACCCGGGTATAGTGTCGGGGGCATCGGGATTATGCCTGCTGCGATTTTGATCGCTGTTTCGTCTGTCGCATTGATAATTGTTTCTCTGCTCACGAAACCACCGAAATTACAAACGCTTGAGAAGTTTTTTAATGAATTTTAATTATTCCTTGCGGTTCGTTGAGCGGATTTAGGGATTTGACGTGTCTATTCGTAGCCCGCTTTCCACTACGTTCCAAGCTACGTGCTTTGTTTGATTGTGGGTAATCGGATTAGGGTTTCACAACGAGATACGAAGATTTTGTTCCACAAATGCGACTTAAAGTAGATATAAAAGATATAAATAAGGATGGTGACTACACTGTGACACTGAAAAAAAATATCTCGCTTTTCCTACTGATGGCTTGCATTTTCGCGTGTGGGGAAGCGGAAGAGACCACTGAACCCAAATCTGAAAAACCGGCAATGCTTGAATACGGCACAGTTTCTGGAACTGTCGTCGATGCCGGAACCGGAAACCGTATTCCCGGATCAACTGTAACGCTACTCGGACAATCTTATGAAACTGGCGTAGATGGCAATTACACTTTTCAAGGTGTTCTTTACGAAGATGTTCATACCTTGACCGTTACGGATCCAGATTACAAGCCGTATAGCCAGCCCGTTGTACTGAAACAAGAACGGTTAGTTGTGGATATTGTGCTCACACCGCTGAAGGATCCGGTGGTGGAGATACAGGAATTTTTTGACAGTTTTGCCGCCCTACTTGAGTCGGTAGATATGGAAAACATTGAGGCAATTGAAGCACTCTTCTCGGAAACCTACGTCGCAGCGGACGATCCAGCCACACTTTTCGGCGTGGCATCAGGTATTATTCCTGAAAATTATGCAGATGTTGTTCTGGCGATGACACAACTTTTTCAGGAGTATGTCTCGCTTCAATTTCTGTTCCAGGATATAGAGATGGATATAACGCATGCCCGGAAGGCGGCAGCGACACTGCAGCTGGATGTTAACGCGGAAAAAGGGGTGGAACGCGACTTACGGGAAATTAAAGCCAGTTGCAAGTTTGAATTCCGTCGTGAAGAAAGGGATTGGAAAATTGTATATTGGCAGCTTTTTGAGTTAGATATCCGCTTATGATTCCGGAGTCTCTACGAATGTGCAAGATCTTTGGTCGCAGACAAAAAATTTGCGAGAGCTGCAAATTCCGTGATGTCCAATGTTTCAGCACGCCGTTCTGGGGCTATACCGAGTTCCTCAAAAGCGGTCATCAATACCTTTGCCGATGTCAGTCTACTTCTAATTAATGTATTTTTTAGCATTTTCCGCCGCGTCCGAAACGCTGTCCGTACGACTTTAAAGAAGAATTCCTCATTTTCAACCGTAACCTTTGGATTATCGCGCATTGTGAGTTTGAGGAGTGCGGAATCCACTTTCGGTGCTGGATAAAAATTTTCTGGCGACAGCGTGGCGATGAGTGTTGCATCCGTACGATAAGTGACGCCGATTGTCAATGCACCGTAGTCTTTTCCTCCCGGTTCAGCAACAATCCTTTCAGCGACTTCCCTCTGCATCATCAATACGCAACTATGAATCTGTTTGTGATGATCGAGCAGTTTCCACAATATTGGGGTCGTAATGCTATAAGGCAAGTTCGCTATGACTTTAAATGTAGTGGACGCGGTCTTTGTATCGTGACACAAGAGTGAATCGAGTTCCAGTTTAAGGATGTCGGCGTTAAGGAGTTGAACGTGAGAATCTATCGATTTTTCTGTAGCAAGTTTTGGCTTGCAATCTGCGTCAAAACGGGCTGCTAACGCTTTATATAGCAATTTGTCCACCTCAACGGCAATTACACGTTTGGCACGCTGCGCCAAAACATCCGTGAGACACCCTAAACCGGCACCGATCTCTATGACTGTATCAGTGTCCGTGAGTTCTCCCGCTTCGAGGATAATTTCGAGGATTTCTGGGTTAACAAGGAAGTTTTGCCCTAATTGTTTTTTGGGACGGGTGTGATTTAGCGCAAAAAAGTCGCGGACCTGTCGGTGGTTCATTTTTAGTAAAGCACTTACTTCATGCTGTTTCGCAGGGAAACAACCTTTGTCAGAATGGCATCCGCCACGTCGCGCTTTGACGAACGTGGGAGTTGTTCGCAGGTGCCGTCTTGGTCCAGCAAGGTTACGATATTCGTATCGACTTCGAATCCTGCTCCGTCTGCAAGGATGTCGTTCGCGACAATGAGATCACAATTTTTGCTTACCAGCTTCTTTTTGGCGTTCTCAAGGATGTCGTTCGTTTCGGCGGCAAAGCAAACGAGAGTTTGATTCTTTTTCCGCTCGCCAAGTGTCTGCGCGATGTCCGGATTCCTTTCAAGCGGAAGTGTTAATATTTCGGCTGTCTTTTTGATTTTATAGGGCGTAAATTCGCTTGGTCGGTAATCGGCAGGCGCGCCCGCCATGATAACAATGTCTGTTTCGTTGAAAACTTGCAGGACTGCATCGTGCATCTCAAGCGTCGTCTCGACATGCTGGACCTTAATGCCGATAGGGGCGGGGACAGTGGCAGTGCCGCTGATTAGGCGCACCTCAGCACCGCGTTGTGCAGCCGCTTCAGCAATGGCGTATCCCATCTTGCCGCTGGAGCGATTGGTGATAAAACGGACCGGGTCGATGTATTCGCGCGTTGCACCTGCCGTGACGAGAACATGTGCCCCTCGTAAATCGTCTGCTTCGACCTTGGAAGTGGTGTCCGGTCTTGCAGCAACAAGAATACCACTTGCCCCTTGTAGGATTGCCTCTACTGTGTTCAGCCGTCCCGTTCCTTCATAGCCGCATGCTAAGTCACCACTGGCAGGTTCAATGAAATGGATCCCGTGTGTTTTCAAGGTGTCGATATTCCGTTGCACAAACGGATTGTGGTACATGTGTCCGTTCATTGCGGGAGCGAGAAGGATCGGGCAGTGAACGGAAACAGCAACGGTCGAAAGCGCGTCATCAGCGATGCCGTTTGCCATTTTACCGATGATATTCGCTGTTGCGGGAGCGATTACGAGCATATCTGCACGGTCGGCGAGGTCGATATGAGGGGGTTTCCAGTCTGTTCCGGTGTCAAATAGGTTCAGGAGGACAGGATTCCGTGAGATAACCTGGAATTGCAAAGGCTGCACAAGACAGGTGGCATTTTCCGTCATCACAACGTGGACAGATGCCCCGCTTTTGACGAGTTGGCTTGCCAAGTCAATCGATTTGTGAATGGCTATACCGCCCGTGACACCTAAGATGATAGTCCGCTCTCTAAATTCCATTTTTTCACTATTGGGTTTTTGAAAGACAACTTGAAATACCAAGTTTGGATTTAATCCACGCTGTCAACACCGAGCAAGGGGTTGATTGTCTCTATGAGTTTGGCATCAACGCGGGACCGCTCAGCATTAATGATAGTCTGAATCTGTTGAACTGCCTGTTCGGTTGCGTCCTCTGGGTTGCTAATCCAGTAGTCGTAATGCCGAATCATACTGACTTCGGTTTTCGCTATATCCAATCGCTGTTTCAGTTCTTTCTCTGATTCTGTTTTTCTGCGGCGGAGACGTTTCTCCAAGATAGCGAATGATGGCGGGACGATAAAGATGAGGATGCTTCTTTCCGGAGCGAGGTCTTGATCTCGGATTTTCAGGGAACCCTCTACCTCAATCTCTAAAATAGCGTCTTTCCCTGCTTCACGTGCGGCGGTAATTTCAGATTTGAGCGTACCGTAGAGGTTGCCGCCATATTCTGCCCATTCTAAGAAGCGGTCCTGCTGAATATACTTTTCAAATTCCGCTTTTGACAGGAAGTGATACTTAACGCCATCTGCTTCGCCGGGACGCGGATTCCGCGTTGTTGCGGAGACGGATAGTTGTAAGGTCTCATCCGCTTTGCAGAGGGCATCAATTACGGTGCTTTTGCCTGAACCGGACGGTCCAGAGATGACGATGACAAGGTTCGGTTTATAAAAAAGATGTGTGTTCGCCATTGGAAGCGTTTTAATTTGTTGCGCCGCAAGGTTTTTTAAATATTAGGTTTTCGTTCTGCGCTCTGCTTACGCGCAGCTTTCTGATGATACTAAGACGTAGCCTGCAACATCGGCGCAGGGAGATATACGGAGAGGCACTTCAATATCCAAACTGACCTCATCGAACCGCAAGGCATAATTAAAATTAGTCTGCGGCTTCAGCCAATTCCACAAGTACGGGGGATTCAATGCGGATAGCGTCCTTGATGCAGACCTCTTCGCACAACTTGCAACCGACACAATCTTTCGGTTTAACCAGTTCGCAGATGCCGAAGAAGCTTTCGGCGTGTTCGCCGGTCTCTGGGTCCTTGAGTTCAAGACAATCCCATGGGCAAATATGGACGCAGAAGTCGCATCCCGAGCAGAGTTCTTCGTAGATAACGGCAACAGGTCGGTGTGTGGGTCGACGAATGAATTTGCACACCTCTCCGAACTGGTCACGGATTGCCTCGACAGGACAGACCATCCCGCACGCGCTGCAATCAATGCAAATATTCGGATCAATGATGTGTAGCATGTTCCTATCGCCGGTTATTGCATCAACCGGACAGTTCGTCAAACACGCCATACATCCGATACATTCGTCGGTGATATAATATGCCATGAATCTTTTTCCTGTTTTTGGCTTGCAAGCCAAAACTTGCTATCCTAAAATTGGGGCAGAATCTTTAATTAATACGCTCAATACATATATTTTAACATATTCTTTATAGATTGTCAAGCGTCTTTTTATATCAAACAGCGGCATTGAGTTCTGCTGTAGGAGGGAATTCCGATTCCCGATTCCTTCTTGCTGACGACTGGTAGCCGACGGCTGGCAACTATCCCATTGATATTTTTCACGATTATCCGCTATAATAGCGGCATAGAAATGTTAGGGTTTGCTTTTAAGCCCATACTACAAAAGGAAACGGGAGATCTAATGGACTTAGGACTAAAGAACAAAGTGGTGGTTGTAACGGGTGCGAGCCGCGGCATTGGACGTGCTATTGCACACGGTTTCGCTGAAGAAGGCGCACGGTTGAGCATCTGTGGCAGAACCCAAGATACACTCCAAGACGTTAAGAATGAACTCACGGTAAAAGGCGCGGAGGTCTTTGCGAAACTCACAGATGTTACAGATGGCGAACAGGTCGACGCGTTCATAGCAGGAACAGTGGAAACTTATGGCGGGATTGATGTTGTTGTGAACAACGTCGGTGGCAGTCGGTGGACCCCTCTGGAAGAGATTTCAGATACCGAGTGGCACGAAATCCTCGACCTGAATCTTGTTTCTGGGGCACGGGTAAACCGACGCGCAATCCCTGAAATGAAAAAGCAAGGGAGCGGTGTAATTCTGATGATAACCTCTATCTATGGTAGAGAAGGCGGTGGACACATCACCTATAACGCTGCAAAAGCCGCCGAGATCAGTATGACAAAGTCGTTGGCAAAAGAACTCGCACCAGACAATATCCGCGTAAATAGTGTTGCACCGGGTTCCATTCTCTTTCCGGGGGGTGGCTGGGCTCGCCGCATAGCCGCGGATCCGGAAGCGATGGAAGCTTTTGTGAAAAGCGATATGCCGCTTGGTAGGTTCGGGAAGCCCGAAGAAATTTCGAATGTGGTAGTCTTTCTCGCATCAGAACGCGCCAGTCTTGTAACGGGTGCTTGCGTGAACGTTGATGGGTGTCAGTCGCATTCAAACATTTAACATGGTCGGGATATAACAAATGTGGGCAGGTCTACGTGTTGTTTTTAGCAAAACGACGCGTCAGGCTTGCCCGATAGCGTTTAAAAAGCGGACTATTATTTTCTAAAATCCAAGTTGTTGTCCCTTTGACGCTGACACCACAATTCTCGAGACGCTCTAACGATTATGTAAAATTCCTTTGTTTAAAAGGGGAAGAGATGCTAAAATAATATAGATAAGTAACGAGGAGAGTGTACATGAACGCGAGATTGTGGGTTCCAGAATACGACACACCAGAATTGTGGTACAAAGAAATCTCACGCCGCTGTTTTGTTAAAAGCGGTATCAGCAGTTTTCTGGGACTTGTCGCGATGCAGCACTTCAGTTCAAAGAGCCTTGCGCAGTTTGAGGATGTTGTGCACCACGCCAAGCATTGTATCGTGCTGTTTATGAGCGGTGGCGCGAGTCAATTAGACACTTTTGATCCCAAACCCGGCACCAAAAATGGCGGTCCTTTTGCGGCAATCCGAACAAGCGTTAACGACATAGAGGTTTCCGAGCATCTCCCATATGTCGCTGAGCAGATGCACCATCTCTCTATCATCCGATCGATGGTTTCACGTGAAGGTAATCATGAACGCGCCCGCTATTTACTGCATACCGGTTATGCACCCGGCGGTGCAGTTAGACATCCAACCCTCGGCTCACTCACCTCTTACTATCTTGAGGATAGTCACTCTGATCTTCCAAGTTGTGTTAATATTAATTCGCCGACATACGCAGGTGGTTTCCTTGGCGCAACGCACGATCCGTTCGTTGTCAAAGATCCAATGAACCCCGTAGATGACCTTTCGTATCCTTCGCAGATGGATACGCACCGTTTTCGCGAACGCCTGAAAATGCTTAAAGAGATTGAGGCAGATTTTATTGCTGAACGGACTGGACGCAGTACAGAAGCGCATGAAGCGATTTACAAAAAAGCCGATCAGCTCATCAACTCCCCGAAAGTAGATGCGTTTCAACTCAATGAGGAACCGATGGCTATCCGCGAGGCATACGGTATGAATAAGTTCGGTCAAGGCTGTTTGATGGCGCGTCGGCTTGTAGAGGCTGGAGTCAAATTTGTTGAGGTTTCGCTGGACGGATGGGATACACATGAAAATAACTTTGAGCGGACGAAAGAACTCCTTGCTATGGTAGATCCGGCATTCGCAATGCTTGTGAAGGACTTGGTTGAACGGGATCTTCTTGAAAAGACTATTGTGCTATGGCTCGGTGAATTCGGTCGCACGCCGAAGATTAACAATAACGATGGACGTGACCATCATACCACTGGTTGGTCTGCTGTCGTCGCGGGAGGCGGTACTCGCGGTGGGCAGGTAGTCGGTAGCACGAATGAAGGTGGGACTGAAGTTGTCAGTGGTGCCGTCAGAGTTCCAGACCTATTTGCGTCACTCTGCTTTGCGCTTGGAATCGATGCTGACGAAGAAAACGACTCCCGTTCCGGGCGACCAATCCGGGTCGTCAACGATGGTACGGTGATAGAGGAGTTATTCAGAGCGTTATAACTTAATAGTTGTTAGTTGCCAGTGGGCGGTGTGCCTCGCAGTAAGCGTTAAGTCGGCAGAATATTAGAGGCGAAACCCAAGCCCGTAATGTAATGGAGGGCGACTCGAGAGAAAAGCACGTCCAAGTCTGAGTTCACGTCTTTTAGCCGCAAGGAATAATTAAAAGATGAGAGTTATTGCTGGCACATTCAGAGGTAGACGTTTGGCGGCTCCGAAAGGGAATCGGCTTGTCCGCCCTACTGCTGATCGGGTTAAAGAATCGATTTTTAGTATTCTACGGGAACAGATAGTAGATGTAAATTTCCTGGACCTATGTGCCGGTACTGGGAGTATGGGAATTGAAGCGTTAAGCCGTGGGGCGAAACATGTCACGTTTTTGGAACGCGACCCGCGGTGTATCGAGATTATAGAACGAAACCTCCACACGTGTGGTCTGCTTACTGAATCCCAAGCGCGGTATCATCTGCTCCGTCGCGATGTTGTAAAAGGGATTGCGTACCTCTGTAAGCGATCCACTATGTTTGAAATTATCTATTTCGATCCCCCGTATGGTGTTGATTTAATGAGGGGATCGCAGCTGTATACGACCTGTTTACCATTGCTTGCCGAAAGTTCGCTGCTCTGTATCGGCGGCATTCTGTTTGTTGAACACGCCAAACGGGTTGTTCTGCCGGATACAGTTGGGTGTATGAAGCGGAGTCGGCAGGTGCGGTACGGGGAGACGGTTGTATCGTTTTATCAAAAAAAGTTTTAAGTATTACTATAGTTTGGACAATTATAGTTTATGAAACTGTTCACAAAAGGTTTCTCTTAAGATAGTCTCAAACCCCGTAGCTCGTAATGAAATTATGCCTTAAATGGCATAATTTTGCTTCGCAGCGAGAATGCTTTACATTTGGAGAACGGGTTTAAGGAAGACACGCAGAAGTCCAAGGGGTCGTCTTTCCTCCGCAAGGTAAATTAAAAATATGAAAATTTTGAATCTTCAATCCGGAACGCCCTTTCAAATGGGCAAAGGTAAAAATTGGCGTGTCGTGCATCCCGATATGGGCTCCAAGCAATTGACCTTAAATCATGGGGTCCACGCCCCCGGCCAAGAGTTTACGCAGCATTATCACGATGCGTCGGAAGACGCGATTGTCGTTTTAGAAGGTGGTGGAGCTATCCGCCAAGGAGAGGTCTATACCCCAATTGCCGCGGGCGATGTCATCTTTGTACCCGCAGGCGAGGTTCATGGAACGGTTAATACGACGCCGAACATGGCGCGTTTAATTAGTTTCCAGGCACCACCGGATATGGCACTCTACCGAGGTGAGCGAGATACCCCAAATACAGCCCCTACGCCTCAAGATGGACATCGAAGTAACGTTCAGGTAATCAATATGGCGCGCAGTGGTCCTGTTTTTGGAAAATCCACTGAATGGCGAAGTGTGGTCTCTCCGCAAAAAGGCTCTGTACATCTCTCCTTGGATTACATCTATCTCAATAAAGGGGAAAACTTTGCACATGAACCGATAGGCAGTGAATCAATTTATGTGCTGAGGGATGGATGCGCTGAAGTGACAACTGATGCTGGAGAAACGTGCGCTTTGAAACGGTATGATGTCCTCTTCCTCGCCCCTGGAGACACCTTTTCTTTTTCTCAAGCGGGGGATGAACCTGTGGCGATCATATCTTGTTGGGCAGTTGCCGCTTCCGGGAGTTAATGGCTTTCAGAGGAATAGCCATCGGTTGTCAGTTCTCAGCTTTCAGTAAAGACGCAAGCGTTTCAGTAGCGTTTCTTTCTTTGCCGACTGCTGAAAGGATTTTCGCAGAAAATCCGACCTGACGGCTGATAGTCGTGCCGCTGACAGCCAGTATAAAAAAGGAAATTAATGGATGAGATCAGATGTGATAGCAGTTTCACGGCAAGGTAACCTCGCTGTGATAAACCACACGCAATTTGAGATTAAGTTTAACCTTTCAAAAGGGACATGGAATTATATTGATGAGAATGGCGACATAATTATCCGGGATGGGTGCGCGCAGATAACCCTTGACGATGGAAGTGTTGTCAAAACTGAGGACGCTGGCACTCGCGAATTTATTACTGAACCTCCGAAGACTGATGCTTGCGGCAGTTATCACCAAATTCGCTTCTCACACGAGGCGACAGGTAAGGGGGTTCGGATAAATACCTACCTCAAGTGCTATGCTGCACACCCCGCTATACACCTTAAGGTTGGTGTTGAAAACCTAAAATCGGAACCGCTTCGACTCAAGAGTGTAACGGTACTTGGGGTTTCAGCGAACCGGGGTGCTGTTTTGCTTGGGGGACATCCATCGGATTATCACCTCTTTATTAACATGCCACCCGTTTCTCCCGGTGTCAGTAAAAGGCTTTACGAAGGATTTTTACTCAGTGAGACCGACGCTATGCATCCGAGCAATGATGGTGTGATTTGCGATACAAAAGGCGGGAAAGCACTCGTCTTCGGTTTCCTGACGACTGAGAAGTGGTGGCCCCGAATTCAAGTTGGCTGTGAAAAAAATAATGGGCGAGGCTCGCAAGGACGTAGTAAGAAGTCATCTACGGCGAGTGTTAATCTGTGGGCACTTTATCATGAGTGTAGACAGCAGTGCAATTCCGGTAAGGAAATTACCTCCGAAACGGCTTACATCAACTTTGCAGGTAAGGCATCTGCTGCTTATGAACATTATACGTCGCTGATAGCAGCACGGAATATCGCACACGAGAGTCCTCTTATTGAGGCTCAGCCTACCCTCGAAGACAACACGCCGGCTGCTGTGTGGACGCTTTCTGACGCAGATGGATCACTTGATGCAAATGCTATCTTAACCCAAACAGACGCGCTCGCCGAGCATCCGATGTTTCAGCCGAACTGTCCAGGCGGTATTGATTATATTCAATTGAATGCAGTCTCGGAATCAGAATTGGATGTTTTTACGCAAGGGGCAAAGGTTTCGGTATCGCAAAACCGTGAGGAAATAAAAGCGATTACCAGTCGGATCCAAGCCAAAGGTTTCAAAGCCGGTATCCGGTTCAATCCGTTCTGTGCAGCACTTGATTCGGCACTTGTCCGGAACCATCCAGAGTATTGTATACAAGAGAAAACTGCGTCCCGTGGCGGAAAAAGATATTCACGTAATCGTTCAGCGCGTAACGGCTACAAACCTGCATCCGTTCATCTGCCAGAGAATGGGAAAGAGGTCGCACTCTTGGATGTTTCGCATCCAGAAGTGCAGTCCCGTATTCGTGAACAGATTCAACATATGGTGGGCGAATGTGGATATTCACTCATCAACGCCGACTTTACAGCGTATACGTTGGGGCTTACGAATGCTTCACACAACTTGCACTGGCATGATAGCAGTCTAACCTCAGTCGAACTTTATCGTCTCGCTGGAAAATTGCTCAGGGAGGCAATCGATGAAGCACGGTCAGAAAATGTAATTCTAAAGGATGATGTTCTACTCGCAGGATACAATACTGTTCCGGGTCCGTGCGTCGGTAGTATTGATGTTAATGCCCCACTCCTCAGTCCTTCTCTTTCTGCTGTGGGCGCAGCTTCCAACCGTGCCAATGACTCGTGGCATCATCAGCGTGGCACAAAGCATCGCCTGAGCAGATATGCAGCGTATATGAGGGAGCATAACGTTCTCTGGGGACACGTCTTTGGTGAGATTGCTGTTGATGAACCGCGTCCGATCAACGAGGCAATCGTGGAAATGACAGCGGCTGCATTGAGTGGTGGGACAGTCTTGTGTGCAGACGAATTTACAACACTGACTTCGTCGCGTGCGGGTTCCTTGGCAAAAATCTTTCCGCTCATAGGCAAGGCTGCTACACCTGTAGACCTTTACAATGAACCTTTTCCCAAAATATGGTGTCTGCCGATGTCAACACCTCGCGAATCCTGGCATCTCGCCGCAGTTTTCAACTGGGACGACACCGAGGCTGATGCCTATTTTGAACTGGAGACACTTGGGTTACCCGAATCTAAAGAATTCCTCGTTCACGACTTCTGGATGCGCCAATATCTTGGAAAGGTTTCACACAGTGTAACTTTGTTGAATATTCCACCCCGTTCTGCTAAACTGCTCTGCTTCCGTGAAGAACAGGACGTACCTCAATTCCTCGCCACGGATATGCACTATACACAAGGGGGCGTTGAAATTCTATCTGCTGGTTGGGATGCGCACAGCCAAAGTTACATGATTGTTTGCAAACCGCTTAGACAGGCTGAAGGAACCTGTTTTATTCATGTACCGGATGATTACCTACCGATAAGCGTGGCAACCTATGGAAGTGATTACCAATATGATTGGGACAAACCGATTTGTAAACTAACATTTACCGGGGCACAACCGGATAAGTTAGTGCAAGCCAGTGTGCATTTCACGAAAACTTCCGGAGGCAACCTGTAGTTTTCTGAATTTCGCTGGCGAGGTTTGTAACCTTGCCTCTTTTAGAGAAATTGGTGTGAAATGATGAGTAACGTTCAGACACAGATGCAAGCTCTCAAAGCACGGGCAAGTGTTTGTACGGCTTGTGATTTAGTGAAAACTCGTGCGAATGTTGTTTTCGGTAGCGGTGATGTCACCGCAAAGTTAGCGATTGTTGCGGAGGGACCCTCTGCTGCTGATAATCGGACAACACTTCCGTTTTCAGGTCCTGCTGGGGATATGCTTGATGATGTTTTGGCAGCAAATGGGTTAACGCGTAGCGATATTTGGCTCACAAACATCATTAAGTGTCGTGCGGCAAGTCCGAAAGGGGGTGTGTTGAAGAACCGTCCACCGAAGGCATCAGAGATTAAGGCGTGTTCCAAATGGCTCGACGGTGAGCTGACTTTAATGCAACCTTCCGTGATTTTGTGTATGGGTGCGCCTGCTGCAAAAGTACTTATTCATCGTAGTTTTCGCATTACAGAAGAACGTGGTGTCTGGTTTACAGATACCACGTATGCTCCCTTCGCTATGGCGACGTTTAACCCTGCTTATGTGCTGCGGCAAGAGGGTGAGAATTTTACGGCACTCCGACAAGTCTTGGTCGACGATATTGCCGAGGCGGTGCAGAAGTTGCAAGAGGCGGTCGAAATCCCCAAATTGACTCTTTTTTAAATGATCTGTTGAAGGTCGAGAAGCAATACCTCCGGGCGCGCATGGAAGCGCGCCTGCTGGAGATTGTCTATCGTTCCTACCTACCTACTGTGTGTCCGTCCTAACTTAATTTTCCCCCAATTTGTTGTAAGTTTACCCGCCGGTTCAACAGCGAGCGTGGCTTCTAACCCGTTGTCCATGAGCATCTGAATGTCGTCTTCCTCCAGTGCGACATCAAAGAGTAGCATTTCGTCGAACAGACCTTCCCACTCTCTGCCGCCACCACTCCATGAGCCGATCCGTCCGGGTCCAAATTCCCCCGGCAAAGGTCCCCATTTACCCTCTGCGTCAAGTTCGCCATCGAAGTAGACGCGGACCTCTTCATCGTTGCTGCTGTAGGCAACTGCGAGGTGAAACCATTCATCCAAGATGTCTTTGTCCGCCGTGAAATCCGAATCGGGCCACCCCGGATGTCGGACTGGGGCATTAGAGTGGATAGCCATCTCCATCTTGTTGTCCGGACGGAATTGATAATGGACATATCCGGCAGCCCAACCGTCACGATTGAAGAAGCATCTCCACAATCCAACCCTACCTGTCGAATTGAACCATTTCATGAGCGTAAAGTCCTCAAGCGGTCCAATCTCTGGTACAGTGACCCAAGCATCCTTACCGTTGAGTTCAATGGCGTTACCAAATTTACCCTTTGCCCATTTCGCACCACCGACAAGGTTACCGTCGTTGCCATTGTCGGATGAATCTTTGGCGACTTTTCCACCTGTTTCATCAAACAACCACGCGCCGACGATAGTGTTCGGGTCGATTTCAGCGTTGCTGACTTGCGCACACATGAAACCTACCATTATTAAACTAATTGTAAAACGAATCATCTCGGTTCTCCTTTGTTTGTGGATTATTGATTCCTGAAAACTGACTGAGGAAATTTCTGAGTTAAATTTTATCACAAATCGTTGGAGAATTGAACATAATTTTGCTAACTTCTGTTGGAGAGTAGAAGATGTGATGGACGACTTGATCCTGAGGTGAGATAGAGGTTACGAACGGGTTACCCGTCCTACTATTTTCTATTAATTTAAATTTGTCATATTCTGTGTGAAAATTTTAAAAAATTGGTTGACAAACTTTCCAAGACATGTTATAATAGTTAACGCTTGTGCGATACATCAAATGCAACTGAATGCGGAGAATTCCCGCTACATTAGCCCAACAATGTATGCCTTACCGTAACTGCGTTGTAGGAAACTACAGGGTGGGAAGCAACGAGAAAAAGGCGAGAGAAAAGGGAAGGCAATTTTCTTTCTAGCAACAGTCAGAAAACTCTTAGTAAACGTCAGGCAAAATCTGAAAAGGATAAACGAAAGTTGAACAAATCGCAAGCCCCTATAGAATTAGATACACAGCCTTGCGGTGATAAACCAAAAGTGTAGTGCTAAAGTGGTGTTCTGTGTTCATGCACCACAAATGAAAGTATCGGAGCGTATTATTTTCAGATTGGGATAACAAGCACAAACTGCCATCGGTAGACACAGGGGTATAGATTGATCCTAATTCAGATAACAAAGTCAGTTGACAGGAAGGTGTATAGAATCTAAACGCTCTCAAGAGGTAGTAATGAAACACGTAATAATTGTGATAATGACGATCTTATCAGGTTGTTATGCTCCTAGTAATACCAACTACGGTTTTACTGAAAAAGAGTTGAATGATTTAGAAATTACCACACTAACGAGGCAACAAAAAGAAGCCGAACAGATTGGTAATCGCTTTGTCAATAAACCTGTAGAAAAACTATTAGAGGTAATACCAGACATCGAAGCGGAACAGTATCTAAAAGATAAATTCCGCTACAAAATAAGATATGAAGTTCTAACTGTCCCATCTGAAATTATCAAAGACCACAGATCAAAGGCTTTTATGAACATATATCTATTCTCCGATGAAACAGGGGATATAATACACTATAAGACTGAACGAATCAGCTACTAAATCATTACCTACACCTCGAGAACACAAGATTGAGGAGATTGGAAAAAGCCGAAATAAGCGGACACCCTAATTGATAATTTACCAATAATGTCTAAGTATAAGCGAGTCGCCCCGCCAGTTGTATAACAACCAGCGAGGCTATACTCACCAAACCGAGTATTTTATCACCATAGGGCAAAACGCCACCATAGGATAACGACTTGCTTATTATACAGCAACTCTATCAAGAGTCCTGCCCAAATCGGCAAAGCCCAATCAGTGTCAACCTTTATCTATAATTTCCAAGCATTAGAATATATCAAGGAGAGTATAAATCGTGATAACCTCACGTATACCCCAAGACGACACCTTCACAATTTCCAATATAAGAAAATGTGAAGAATATGTGTTGAAAATGCAGAAACGATTAGACGAAGCGGTTGCCAATAACGATTACAAATGCATAAAGACCCTAACCAACATCCTGATAAAGCGTTCACACGCAGTAAAAGTTTTAGCGGTATGGCGTATAACCTATCGCGACACAGGCAAAAACACTGCTGGAATAGACGGAATATCAATACCAAACGGAACAAGGGAATCAACTGATTATATTCGCCACAGACTACTAAACGCTATCAATATTAGTAAAAAACCTGATACGATCCGAAGGGTATACATACCAAAGGCTAACGGCAAGAAAAGACCTTTGGGCATTCCGACTATACACGACCGCATTATTCAAGAGATCATCAGAATAACGTTAGAACCCATTGCCGAGTATCATTTTCACGATAATTCCTATGGCTTCAGACCAAAACGCAGATGCCAAGATGCTATAGACCACCTACACAAAGGACTTGCCAGATACGACAGAAAACGCTATATTTTAGAGGGTGATATAAAGTCATGTTTTGACCATATCAATCACGACCATATAGCGAAAACCCTGTATAAATGGCACATACCCAACAAGGTAGTAAGTATTATCAACAGAATGCTAAAGGCAAGGATACTTGATAAGACATTACTGAACAGTAATGAAGGAACACCACAAGGCGGTGTAATATCGCCATTATTGGCTAACATTGCTTTGACTGATTTTGACAACTTTGTTGCTGAACGATTTGGGACTATCTCATATCACGGGGGAAAACACAGGCAAAGTCCAATGATTAGATATGCCGATGACTTTGTAATTTTATGCCGTTCAAGATACAACGCTGAAATGATAAAGTCGGAAATAATGGACTACTTATCTGAACATGTGGGGCTTACTATATCTGATGAAAAGACCTGTATAACCCACATCAGACGGGGATTTGATTTTCTTGGTTTCACGCTGAAAAAGCACAGAAAACTTGGAGTCAAACAACCCGAAGGAATAAAGGATTATACACTACTTATCACACCATCACGTGAAAAGGTAATAAGTATCCTACAAAACTGCAAAGAAGTGATTGACAAGCACAAAGAATCGGATCAAAAACTTCTTATAAAACTGTTGAACTCTAAACTTCGGGGCTGGTGTCTATTTTACAAACACGTAAATAGCAAAACAACCTTTGCTAAAATTGACTACGCAATGTGGAACAAAACACTACGCTGGGGTCTAAGGAGACACAGCAATAAAAGCAGAAAGTGGGTTCTTAGTAAATACTTCACGCCCAAAGGAAAATCACTTTACTTTGAAACTGAAGATTTTGCCTTACACAGACTAATGGATATACCGATTGAAAGGTATGTGAAAGTAGTAAAAGGAAAACGGGTCTACAACAAGGCAGATAACGATTACTGGATAAACCGTGAGAAGAAGTTGATGTATCGGACATTGTATAATGGAATTAGAAAATCATTATACAGAAAGCAGAAGGGAATCTGCCCACAATGCAAAATCCCCTTCAGCATATCCGATAAAATGGACGCTCATCACATTATCCCAAAGGCATTAGGCGGAACAGATAAACAAAGCAACCTAAGTTTACTTCACGCTGAATGCCATCGTGATACACACCGAAGTGTGGGATCGTTAGGCAAAAGGGCAGGAAGTTCCTACCCAAACCTTTCTACAGATTTGTAAACCCTGCACAGCAGGCGGGAATTTGTTTTCATCAGCATTTCTCCTGCCTGCTTCAGTGTAATAAATCACAATATCGTTTATGTTAGCGTTCTAATGGGAAACCCAAAAGAATTTGCAGATTTACAGGTGAACCAATGAAAGATCGAATTGTGTTCTTTGGCTTAGGTGTGCTTATATCTACGCTTGCGGTCATTGCGATAAACGTAAGCAACCAATCTGCCCACAGCAGAGAGGAAATAAGCGTCTTTGATTCGGTTATAATAAAAGGTCAATTGTTAGTAGAAGGTCAACTGTCAGTAGGCGATGGAGAAAATCAAATACTCCTGAAAAACACTAACGATGGCTCTAATATAATACTCAAATCAAACGACTCATCTGTTTCCATAGTCACAAACAAACAACACTCCGCTATCATAATAACTCCTAACATAGAGGATTTTAAGAATAACGGAGCATCGTTGATCTCAGGAAAACGTGCCAATGGGACAACAGATACATACTTTAGACTGGCTGATGACGATGGACTGAAAATTATAGAAACAGATAAATAATTTTCATAACCAAGCCTGAAAAATCGGCAAAAAACATTTGGTTTTCTTGAAAATTTATCGTATAATTATAAAATGATTGATACGATAAAAAAATAAATGCTATCAACTGTAATATAAGGATTTACTCAATGAAACTAAGATTCGGTAAAACCATGGTTGATACCAATCACATAGAAATAGTAGTAGAAAGATTTGACTCATGTTCCATAAGATTCATATCAGGAGAGAAACTAACGATACACTGCTCAGATCAACCACTAGACGCAGTATTTGATGGAACACCGGCAGAACTGACGCAATATATTCAGAAAGCGGATAACATCGTCTCTGAAGAAATTCTCAAGTCTGCCACGAAATCATAATGACAAATCCTTCGGCAACCTGAAATCTATGTGAGTAGTCGTTATTGTTGACAGGGAAAGCCGTGTGCGGTGAAAGTCGCACGCACGGTTTGGAGAGGGGTGAGTAGCCGTGAGGCTACTTGCCTACTCTACATGCGCGAAATTGCAGTGGGTGAACTTTAGTGCGCTTTTGATCGAATCAATCTGGAATTGATGCATGTATCCTATATGCGCCGAGTGGACTTTTAAGTGCGGAAAGATTTTGGTAACATTTATTTTTCAAATTAGGTTATAATGTTTGCGGTTTACCTTTAATTCGTAGGTGTTGTGCGTAAGTATTACCCTACATGATCGGGGGTATAAGTGGTATCTCGACGTAAATTTTTTAAATTTCTCGGTTGGGGGAATTTCGTTGCTGCATTGGGGTTGACCTTCGGACCGGGATTGGTTCGGTATTTGTATCCACGTGTGCTGTTTGAACCCTCCTCTGTTTTTAAAGCAGGATTTCCAGCAGAATATCCGCCGGGCAGTGTGAGTGAAAAGTTCAAAAAAGAGCCATTTGGTGTTTGGATTGTCCGAAAGCAGGACGGTGAATTCTACGCACTCTTAACCATTTGCACACATCTCGGGTGCACGCCGCGCTGGCTCGGTTCTGAGAACAAATTCAAGTGTCCATGTCACGGTAGCGGTTTCGACCGGGAGGGTGTTAACTACGAAGGTCCCGCACCGCGACCCCTTGAACGTGTTAAAATTACCTTGGCAGAAGATGGACAACTCGAAATCGATAAGTCTGTGAAGTTTTTAGGTGAAAAGGGGCAGTGGACAGACCCAAGCTCCTTTTTGAAGGTCTGAAGAAAGGAGAGCATTTGCGCCTGACTCCCGTCAGGTAAAAAAGGCGTTTCGCCGTTATGGGGCGCAGCTTGAAACCCCGTATTGCCACGGACACGTCGAAACTTGCAAGAAAAAATATGAACGAAGAACGTAAAGGGCTCAAAGAAAAGATTACGAATTCCGACATTTGGCGCTCTATGTTCCGCCACGGATATGAAGACACTGGGCGCCGTTATACCTTACAGGTCCTCCAAAACGTCTGGTTACATCTCCATCCTCCTCGGATTTCTCGGCATGCATTGAACTTCCGGTTCACATGGTGCATGGGCGGCATCACTTTCCTCATGTTCCTCGTGACAGCCGTCACGGGTGTACTCCTGATGTTCTATTACCGTCCAACAGCTGAATACGCGTTCCACGATGTCCAGTACCTCGAATTTGACATTCCGTTCGGGATGCTCCTACGGAACATGCACCGCTGGGCAGCGCATGGGATGGTTATCTCGGTGATGCTACACATGTTCAGGGTTTTCTTGACAGGTTCCTATAAAAAGCCTCGAGAATTCAATTGGGCAGTTGGGGTCATCTTGTTGCTTGTGACGTTTTTCCTGAGTTTCACTGGCTATCTGTTGCCGTGGGATCAGTTGGCGTTTTGGGCGGTGACTGTCGGTACGAACATGGCACGTGCAACACCGGTTTTGGGGCATGAAGGTCCATTCGCCCCGCAAGACATCACACAATCGAACGACGTCCGATTCGCACTGCTGGCGGGTACAATCGTAGGTCCCTCAACGTTATTGAGGTTCTATATTTTACACTGCGTTGCGGTGCCTTTGTTGGCGAGCGTCTTGATGGCTTTACATTTCTGGCGAGTCCGTAAAGATGGCGGTATCTCTGGACCTCTATAGAGGATTGTAGGAGCGAGTTTTTTGTGTAGGTGGAACCCGCACGGGCAAGGAATCTAATCTTCAAAGGAGCAGAATATGGAGCATTTTATAGCACTGGTGACGAAGCCGGATAATGTCCCCATTGTTGCTATTCTCTTTTTGATACCCTATTTCATCTGGCTTTCATACCGGCAGGCACGCCAGACAGACAAAACAGGGGTCCCCTCGGATGCCGCTCTTAACGATAAGGTTTACGTGTGGCCGTATCTGTGCCGGAATGAGTTTATCTGCGCAATTATTGTGATGCTGGTGTTGGGTGTGTGGTCGATTATGATTGACGCACCTCTGGAGGAACCGAGCGATCCGACGAAAACGCCAAACCCTTCTAAAGCACCGTGGTACTTCCTTGCCCTGCAGGAGATGCTCGTTTATTTTGATCCGTGGATTGCTGGAGTGGTGCTTCCAGGGCTGATCATCGCAGGTTTGATTGCTATTCCCTACATTGACATTAATCCGAAGGGTAAGGGGTACTATACAATAAAAGAGCGTCCGTTCGCGCTCGGAGTGTTCTCCTTCGGATTTATCATCTTGTGGATTGCTCTGATGGTCGTCGGTACATTCCTGAGAGGTCCGGGGTGGAACTTCTTCGCGCCTTGGGAAGCGTGGGATGCACATCTTGTCGTTCCGCTAACAAACGTGAATTTGTCATATCTTTTCGGTATCCGAGACGCGCCTACTGCGAACTTTTTCGGATTCGTTGTCGTTGCGGGTTATTTCGCTATCGGTCCCATTTTCTACTTATGGAAGGGTAAGAGTAGCCATTTCTTGCAGGAACTCGGTCTTGTTCGATATATCGTCGTCTCATTTCTGTTCTTAACCATGCTCGCACTGCCGATAAAAATGATTCTGCGTGTGGTTTTGAATGTAAAATATATCTGGGTATCCCCGTGGTTCAACGTTTAACGTTTTGCTAACTATGGGCATCTGAGCTGCCTTCTACTACCTTTCAGGAGGGAGTTGTTCCTTACTATATTACTATAGTAGGTATTCTAAAGTCGTGCCTGAAAATAAAAAAGAAAAAATAACGCTCAGATCTCAGAAACGGTTAGAATTTACCATAAACCACCGCGTAATGTAATGGAGCGGTGCCCAGATTTTATAGTTAAAAAATAGGGAGAAAATTTCGTGAGGAGCAAAAAGGAAATTCCTGCTGAGAGTAAGTCGTATTCTGCTTTGTTCTTTATTTTGTCTGGATTGTTAGGACTGGTGACGATATGGGGATTCTGGGATGAAATGATTACTCGGCGCCCATGGAAGCAGATCCAGCAGCAATTTTATCAATATGAATATGAGAAGACACACGCGGAATTAGAGAACGCAAAATTGGTTTTGCCTGAACTTCTTACACTTCAAGAGCCTGATGCCAAGGAACTCGCAAGGTTAACGAAGGAGGTCAGGAACGCCCAAGTTTCCTTAGACGAAGCCTTACAGGAACGTAAATTCCGACAGAGCGAATCCGATGCCGTTAACTATAAATATCAGCATAGTCTCCACGAAGCAAAGGGTAAACACAATGCCGCCGTTGACAAGTGGCAGAAGAAGTTGGCGGATTATGAGTCCCAAATTGAAGGTGAACTCACCGAAGCCGTTTTGAAAGCAGAAGCAACCTTTGCCAATGTGAACATAGCGTTGGCGCAATTTTATCAAACCAATGGTGACGTGCAGAGTGCCCTCAGCACCTATCTCATCGCCCAAAAATATAATCCGACTGATGCCGACATTACTGCAGGTATCACCGCCGCACAAGCATCCCTTCAATCACTGCAGGCAGACAAGGCGAAATACGACGAAGTTGCGCGCCTTGAAGAAAAACTGCATTCGGTGGGTGGTATCAAGCGAACCTTCTTGGGCAGTTTGTTAGAAAACCCTTTCCGTGAAACAAGAACCATCGTTCAATACTATCTTGAAGACTTCGATTACACCGCAGACAGATGTGCTACCTGCCACTTCTCCGCTGATAAAGATGGTTACCAACAGTCCGCACAAGAGATGTTTGAGGTAGAAGGTGATGGCGAAAATCCAGTCGTGCATCGTCTCAAGCACGCAAGCATCAAAGTTGGTAGTGAGAATATTATAATTGATGGATTTGAAGCGGAAGCCGATGAATATACATTAGAGGAAAACGGGGCTCTTACCTTCAGCGACGTGGATGTTTTCGGTGAAGTTGAAATCTCTTATGAGACCGGCTATCGTTCCGTTCTTCAGACGCACCCGCATCGCGATGTCCTTCTCGCCAAACACCCTGTTGATAGATTTGGGTGTACCCCGTGCCACGGTGGACAGGGGCAAGCACTCACAGCGAAAGCCGCCCACGCCTTGACACACGCTGAATACTGGCTCACCCCCGTACTCGGATTAGATGAGCATACCGGCAGAACGTCCGAAGAGACGAAAGGATATATGGAATCTAACTGCCGCCGGTGTCACGATGGCGTGATGATGTTAGATTACGGTGTGAATCCTGAAACGGATGAACCGCAGGACTATGCGCCGAATCTGACGAAGGGACTGGCACTCTTTGAGGACCTCGGATGTCATGGATGTCATGCTGTTGAGGGGTATAGCGCACTCGAAAACATCAACAAAGTCGGTCCATCGCTTGCAAAAGTCGGTAGTAAGGTGAAAGATATAAGTTGGCTTGAAAGTTGGATTAAGAACCCTGAAGCTTATCTATCAGATGCGACAATGCCAAATTTCTTCCCCGCCGGTGGGATGACGCAGGTCGTCTACCTTAAAAACGGTGGAGTGCGTACCGGCATTGTTACCAAAACAGCCGATGGCATCATCATTAAAACGGATGATGGCACGGAGTATCCATACCCCGATAGTTATGTCCTCCGCATTGTTGATGAAGTGAAATCTATCGCGGCTTACCTCGCCGGGATGCACGATGCGGACCTCGATGAATCCAATTCCAATTATTCCACATCCGAGAGGGCTATTAAGGCAGGCGAGGAAACCGTCAAGACTGTTGGTTGCCTCACATGTCATGCCGTTGATGGATTGGGGAGTGATTTCGCGCCAGCACTCGACAGTGTCGGCACTAAGGTTACAGCAAATTATCTGCACCAGTGGATTAGCGATCCAAAAGCATACGACCCAGATACGAGTATGCCGAGTTTGCGGTTAAGTTCCAATGAGGTTGACAACGTCGTCGCCTATCTGATGAGTTTGCAACAAGCAACGACCAACGCAGTTACCGAATCTATCGGCGAAGTGGATGCCGCGGAAGGTGAGACACTCGTCAGGACCTATGGATGTTTCGGTTGTCACACGATTCCGGGTTTTGAAAATGAGTCGAAGGTCGGTGCAGATCTCGGCGAATTCGGCGCGAAATTAGCTGATGAACTTGACTTTGGTGATACGGTGGACATTGAACACAGTTGGACGGGGTGGACGCTCGGTAAAGTTACCAACCCACGACGTTATCAAACCCGCCGGATTGCTTCTCGGATGCCAGTCTTCCAAGTCAGCGACGAAGACGCGAGTGCGATCGCCGTGCTTTTGAAAAGTTTCCAACCGGAGAAGTATCCGCTGAGTTATATCCATAACCGATCCGAGAAATTGAACGACATTGATGCTGGTAGGCGATTGGTTAAAAAATATAACTGTACCGGATGCCACGAGATTGAAGGCGCGGGTGGCGATTATCAGGATGTTATCATCGCACACGAAGGGTTGAGTGAGATGGTTGCCAAGCAATTGGCACCGCCACCATTGAAAGCTCAAGGCGCACGAGTTTATCCAGACTGGTTATTTGAATTCCTCAAAGAACCGTCAGAAATTCGCTATGGTCTCAAAGTCCGGATGCCGACATTCGCATTATCTGATGGCGAAGCGACAACCTTGGTTAGGTACTTCTCCGCCCTTGATGATGAACCGTTCCCTTATGAAACGCTCGAAACGCCAACGCCGACGAGTGCTGAATTACGAGTCGGTAAGCAAATTTTTGACACGCTTCAGTGTATTTCCTGTCACCCGGCAAAAGGTGAGACGATTCCTGAAGGGAGTGACAAGGCTGGACGACCAGATCTCGCATTGGCGAAAGAGCGACTCAAAGCGGATTGGCTCATTGATTGGATGAAGGATCCGCAGACGTTCCAACCGGGAACAGCGATGCCGCAAGCATGGCCCCTCGTTGGTGGACAACACATGCCACTCGATGGCTATGCTGATAATGATGCTGAAAAACAGATTCGACTCGTCCGAGATTACCTCATCTCCTTGGGACGCTAATTTTTAATTTTCAGAATTTGAGCATCGTTCCCCTATAAACATTCACCCCAGCGGGTTCAAGAAGGAATTCCTTTTAAGCACCCCAGCGGGATGCAATGTCTATAGGAAGGAGCCCATAAATAAAAATATGAGACACCTTGTGGTCATTATCGTCATGATTATTGTGTGGCTCAACGGCTTAATTTGGTTGGCTAAGCAGGTCGATCCGAGTACGAAGTATCAGTCAGAGGTTGAATACAAGTACGCCCGGTACTGCGCTGGATGCCATGGAAACAATGGAGAAGGCAATGGACGTATCGGACGTTTCAAAAGATTGGATCCAGCAAACCTAACGGACAGTAATCTCTGGGAGATGCACAGTGATGAACAATTGCTGGATAGCATCAACGCTGGAAAAAATGATATGCCAGCGTTCTATTACTATCTTGATGATGAGGAACAACGGGAGATACTCGCCTATATTAAGGAGATGTTTCGACCCTAAATCGAAAACGGATTTTAAAAGCAGTTATTAGGTCTATTTGTTTGCATCCTGAAACTTTGGGGTGTTAATATATTTCAGGCTAAATTTAAACTATAAAGGAGAAGTTAATTATGAAAATTTTAGTCGCTTTACTTGCCTTTGGAATGTTGGCGAGCGTTGCGTTCGCAGGCACTATCACCGGTACCGTAATGTATGAAGGCGATGCCCCGGCGCGTCCTGCCTTGACGGCAACCAAGGACCAGCATTGTATTGACGCTGTAGTAGGCACAAAGTCCGAGGCACTTGTTGTCTCAAAAGGGAAAGGTGTCAAGAACGTCGTTATTTACGCTCGCGTCCGTGGCGCGAAACCTGTTGTCCCCGATAAGAACCCAGTGATGGACCAGAAGTCATGTGCTTACTACCCGCACGTCCTCGCAGTTGTTGCCGGCTCTACTGTTGATATTACCTCCAGTGATCCAGTCGCACACAACGTTCACTCTCACGCGAAAAAGAACGACGCGATAAACTACCAGATTCCGCAGCCCGGAAAGATCATCCCACATAAAGTCGCAAAGGCTGAAGAGATTAAATTCACATGTGATATCCACGCGTGGATGACCGGTTACATCGTCGCTGTTCCTAACAACTTTTTCACGGTTACCGGTTACAAAAATGCTGATGGTGCATGGATCAGTTCCGATGATTATGAAAAATCCGCGGATCCGGGCAATTATACAATCGCAGATGTGCCGACTGGTAAGGTACGTGTTGTCGCATGGCATGAAGAACTCGGTTCAGCAAACAAAACCGTTGAAGTCCCAGCGAGTGGCGATATTGCTGTAAACTTCACAAGTGCCGACTTTAAGAAACGCGCCAAATAAATAGTTTTTAGTAACCTTTCATGGAAGGGTCTCGCTCACTGCCACAAACGTCTATTTCATGAATAAAAGCTACGAAATCTCTGGTGGGAGAAACTCTTGAGGCTCGTCAGAACCTCTTAACTGACAACCCTAAAAAATGATGAAAATATCTAAAAAAAGTCTCTATCTCATACTGGGCTGTGTACTCTTCGCTTATGCCGTGTTAGCCGTTGCACCGGTGTTTGCACAGGATGTAACCGAGGCTGAATATCGCATCTTCCCGAAGATCGGCAGCCGAAATGCCGCATGGATCGCTGCCCAACTCCACCTGTTGTTCGGATCTTTTATTCTCGGTGTCCCGATGTTCGCCGTTATCATCGAATTTATCGGCTGGAAGACAAAGGACATGCGATATGACCGCATGGCACAAGAGTTTATTAAACTCTGTATGGGCGCGTTTTCGACAACGGCGTTACTCGGCGGTGTTCTCGTCTTCATCCTGATCTGGTGTTATCCCAAAGTGATGACGAAGCTTAGTGGGATATTCGGACCGACGATGATTTTTTACGTCGTCCTCTTCTTCGGTGAAACTTTTACGCTCTATCTTTATTCTTATGGGTGGGATAAGATGCAAGGACGCCATAAGGGATGGCATCTTTTCCTCGGCGTGCTTCTGAATGTGTTCGGCACTGCGATTATGTTTGTTTCTAACTCGTGGTTGAGTTACCAGACCAGTCCAGCAACCCAATACGGCGTACTCTCTGAAGGAAGACGGAAATCTTGGATTGAGGAGAAATTGGCGGCAGATCCAGCACTCACGCCTGATACCGCTATGGAAGGGGTCACAAGCCATACGATGGTGCCGCTCCACAACGAGACAACAGGCGAGTTCATGGGAACTGTTTGGGATGCTGTCAACAATTTTACGTGGATGCCCGTTAATATCCATCGCCTCGTCGGTAACATTGCCTTCGGAGGATCGATTGTCGCGGCATACGCGGCATTCCGATTCCTCGTTGCCAAGACGAAAGAGGACAAAGCGCACTACGATTGGATGGGCTATACCGGAAACTTCATCGCACTCTGCGGATTGATACCCCTGCCTTTCCTCGGTTATTGGCTCGGTAGAGAAATCTACATGTTCAATAACACGATGGGCATTAACATGATGGGGAGTCTGTTTTCTTGGTTGTTTATTATTCAGGCGGTGATGATCGGTGTCCTATTTATTGGCGCGAACTACTACCTCTGGTCGGGTATGGGAAGGATTGAAGGGGCGGAGGTCTATGCGCGGTACCGTCCGTATATGATTACCGTTATCGTTATCTGTGTTGCAATCTGGATGACGCCGCGGACACTCTCTAAGATTTCAAGTGCCAGTGAACTGAGCGCGATGGGCGGTGCAAACCATCCGCACCTCGGCTTGTTCGGCTTGATGACTGCCAAAAATACGGCTGTTAACATCGTTATTCTCACCACTTTCTTGAGTTTCCTATTTTATCGGCGTTCAGGTAAGACACCTACGGCAAGTTGGAAAAAGGTTGGTAACATCGCGATCTCTTCGATCTTTTTCCTCGCGATAGTCTCAATTGTCGTTATCGGCATCGTTGGGTTTACCGTCCCGACAGATTTACGTGTTAATATCCTTACCCCGTATCAGGTCCTGGTTGCACTCGCGGTGATGGCAGTTGTCACTGTTGTCGATATTTTCATGTACCGCAAGGCGACAACGTCTGGCACCATTAAATGGGGGGAAATGACGGATCGCTCACAATATGTGTTAATTCTCGTGGCGATTACGTTTACGTCTCTAATGGGACTGATGGGATATGCACGCTCAGGACTTCGAGAAGCGTGGCATATCTTCGGGGTCATGCAGGATACATCTGCTGATGCCTTTACACCGCTTCTCAGCGAAGCAGTGAACATGGTTGCAATTATCATGGTGGTCTTCTTCGCACTCGTCGGATTTATCTTCTGGCTCGGTTTATGGGGGGAAAAGAAGAAGCAGGAGGCGGCAGCTCCCACCGAAGCAGCTGTTACTGCTGAAGGTGATGACTAACGGGGGCGGTAGAATAAAGTGCGTAGCTCGTAATGAAAATTTTTAATAGTTCGCAAGGCGTTAAATGAAGGGTTAGTTTCATAACGATTTTTGGGTGTCTCCGCCTGCGCCGTTGTTGCAGGCTGCTTTCTTAAGCTAATTTTACATAACCGTAGTCTGTAGCGGAGTGGAAGACGGGTCTACGGAGAGGAACTTGAAGGTCTCCAACCCACCTCATCGAACCGCAAGGAATAATTAAAAATCCGCAAGGAATAATTAAAAAATGTCAAGAAACACACTCATAAAAATTGCGAGTCTCATCTTAATGGTGGTGAGTTTCATCGCCTATATCGCTGGTGCAGCTGCATTTCCGATCGCTTCGGAGAACTTACTGCCTTGGTCGGTCTGGTTTCTCATCTCGGTGATTGTGAATATCGTTTTATGGTCGAACGTCATGAAGTTGTTGACGTTTTCGCTTGCCGTGATATGGTTTTACGCCTTTGTTGCCGGGCTTGTCCCGGAAAGTTCCACAGCGGTGAATTTGACATCGCTGGATTGGAGTGACCCAGACGCTGTCGCTGAACAGGGTGCCTTGGTGTTTAATGGAAAGGGGCAGTGTAGCGCGTGCCATACCGTCGATACCTCTGCACCGAAGGGGAGATGTCCTGACTTAACAGACATCGGTGCTAACGCCGCAAGCCGCGTCCCCGGCACGGATGCAAAAACCTATCTCATCGAATCGCTTTACGATCCTGCCAAATATCTTGTCCCCGGATACGGCAAGATTATGCCAGAGATTTGGAAGGCACCCATCGCACTCTCTAAATTAGAGATTGAGGCAGTTATTGCCTATCTCCAGAGTCTCGGTGGCGAAATTGATCCGACTCCGTTTGATGAACCTATAGATCGCGCAGACACCGCAACAGCCGCTGCAGCACTTCCACCCCTGCTTACCGGCGACCCAGAGCTCGGCAAAAAAGTTTTTGTAAGTGCCGCGTGTATCTCGTGCCATGCTGTGACAGGTATAGAAAGCCCTGCCGCGGGTGAGACGAGTGAAGACTTTGAGGTCGTCACTGCGCCAGACCTCTCTGAAATTGCCGCCTTTAATGATATGCGCTACCTTGAGGAGTCAATCCTGATGCCCAGTGCGCAGATTGTAAGCGGTTACGGTGCCGTTACCGTCCGTGCCAATGGAACGACCTATCAGGGAACGCTTGTCTCGCAGGATACAGAACAGATTGTCGTCCGAACCAAAACAGCGGATGGCGTTGAAGAGGAACATACCCTCTTGCTGAGCGAACTCGATGATGAACCGATTGAAGAACTTAGCAGTCTGCAAGCGAGAGGGTATTTTACATTGACGCTAACGCCTGCGGATGCGGATGCTCCGGTTAGTGGTGAAATTGTTTCCGAAACCGAAGACACTGTAACGCTAAAGGTCGGCGGCGAAGATCGGACATTTTCTAAGACAGATGTGAAAAGCCAGATGACCGTTATGACTTTTGATGATGATGAAATTGTTGGCGACTACGTTTCAGGCACGATGGACGACGACGAGATCATCCTAATGGTTGACGGGAGCGAAGAAGTATTTGATACGTTCGATCTAAACGAGGCTACTTTTACCCGTGCCTTTGGTAAAAAGTTACTGGTTACATCACCGATGCCAGAAAACTTCCCGTTGCTGTTATCGGTATTGGATATGAGCAATTTGCTCTCTTACTTAAGCACGCTTACCGGCACAACAGCAGAAGCAGCACCAGAGGAAACAGGTGGGGCTTCTGCCGAATAATAAACAACGAATCGTGCTATGGTGAACAGGGTTCCATACTGTTGCTGGCGAGGATTGTATCCGCGCCCGGTAATGTCCAAGTAAAGGATTTTCTTTTTTAGTAAAATCCGAAAATAAGTTTATACTTGTAGCATAGGCTGTTAGCCTGTGCAGCGCGAGCTGCAACTTCACAGTTTGCACTACGATACAAGTGTCCAAGTAATTACGGAATCTACTGTAATTGTTTGAAAAGTTCTAAATCCAGTAGGTTTTCTGGGCAACTGTGCTCCAGAGAATATAGGACTGCTGCAAAAGGAGATATGAAAATGCAAACCCCCTTCACAGTACCTCAAATTCTTGCCATGCGTCAGTGGTTTAACAAAAAAAAAATAGAAAACTTAGGAGTACCTCTGGGGCTCAGTGCAGCTGAGGTGCGTGACGCGATAGAGGACCCTGAGTATGTGGAAACGATTGGAAATCTGATGCGCACGACCCGATCCCCGGAGGAACTAAAAAATTGGATAAAAAGGTACCCGCGTCGCGAGATGCCTACAGAACTTGCAGAGAGATTCGGAGTATCAGAGGCGGATATGTCAGAACTCATAGAGCAGGTAGAGGCCTGGCTTACGTCTCGCACATAACACACGGAGGCAATGGAATCATCCGGATCCCTAAATTAGCAATTCTAACGAGAGTTTGAAAAAAAGTATTAGAAGTCAAGACAGACGCAAATTGGGCAAAAAGGGGCAATTTTAGCGATTGAACCCCCTAAATCCCCCTTATCAGGGGCGCAGGGGATTTTAAGAGGAAATGCGTCTATCCTAAATATTTATCAAACTCACGTTATTTGCGATAAAGAGTAAAATGAAAAATCTCAGTGTGTTATTACTCATAGGATTCATACTCACCTCGTGTTCGGTGCCGCTTTATTATACAGAACACCATGTTAAAACTACATCTGATAAATATAAAGACAAACCTGTTGAGAAATTGCTGACCGATTCCCCGGATATTCAGATTGATCAGATTGGTAAAAATAAATTCCGATATGTTGAGTATTATCCGCTGGGTGTCTTTCGCTATATAAGAGTGCAGTATATTGCTATAGATGGGAAAATCAGCAGCCTTATACGAGAAGAAGTTTTTACATCGACTTCAGAGTTAGAAGGCAAGCGTCAAGCCATCAGGTATAGGATAGAAGATTTTAGATAAAGTATCTAACGTGAGTTAAAAAAATGAAAAAACTATCGCTCTTCACAATATGCCTCATAATCCTGGTTGGTTCTTGGGTCGTACTGCGGTTCTTCGTTGGAGGCATCGTTTCAGTACCGATACCGGGGAGCGTGATTGGGATGTATATGGGGTTGATTATAATCGCTATTTTGGTGCATATCTCCGTTGAGGATTCACTATTTCGAGAATTTCTGCGCCCCGTCCGCGAAACGCTCGTTGATGACAAACGCCGTATCCGCCGACGCGTTATCGCGGTGTTAATCCCGTTGTTTTTACTCGGTTATACCTATTCGATTATCGCACAGCGAGCGAATCCTCCTGGAAGCCCGCGTGACGCACATCCATCGCCGCCCCTTGAATTAACCTACAAAGATGAGGTTATTGGCTCGATGCAAGATGTCGTGAACCCCTTCCGGCATTATAAAAAAGATGATCCGGAGGCGTTCAAAGCCCATGTTGAGAACGGCAGGCGTGTTTATTATCAAAACTGTTTTTACTGCCATGGGGATCACCTTGATGGACAGGGACACTTTGCGCCTCACCTCCAACCGCTTCCTGCTAATTTCCAAGATCCAGGGATTATTCCTAACTTCCAAGAGTCTTTCTTTTTTTGGCGAATAGCCAAGGGTGGACCGGGATTACCGGCAGCTGGCACGCCTTGGGATTCGGCGATGCCTATCTGGGAAGACTCCTTAACAAAAGACGAAATTTGGGACGTGATTCTCTTTCTATCGGACTACACGGGCTATCAGCCACGAACCTTTGGGGAGGGACACTAAAAATGAGAAACAGAAATGTCACTCTCCTAATGCTGGTTTTGGGAATGCTGGGTGCTGTCATGTTCCCGTACGCGCAGAACGCTCCAGATGCCTCTGAGAAAGGGAAAGAGGTATATGAGCAGAGTTGCGCGCACTGCCACGGTACTGAAGGTAGAGGTGACGGTTCTGCCGCTGAGAATCTCCTTCCGAAACCGAGGGATTTCACACGCGGCTTGTATAAGATTCGTTCTACAGAGAGTGGTCAACTTCCGACGGATCAGGACCTCTTTGACATTATTACCATAGGGATGCCCGGATCGTCGATGCCCGAATGGGAAACCTCCCTAAGTGCCGGTGATCGCTGGGAAGTGGTGGCTTATATCAAGACTTTTTACGATGGGTTTAAAGAGAGTGAAGCACCACTACGGGAAATCAGCCTTGAAGGTAAAATCTCTTACTCCGAACAGAGCGTGGAAACCGGAAAGGGGCTTTATGTTGAACTCGGTTGTGTCGAATGCCACGGTAACGTTGGACGGGGGGACGGCACGTCCGCTCCCACGCTGACTGACGAATGGGGGTTCCAGACGTGGCCCGCAAACCTTGCCCAAAGTTGGAATTTTCGCGGTGGTGCTGACACGGAAGCCATCTTCAAGCGATTCATCGGTGGTATCGCGGGATCACCCATGCCCGCATTTGAAGGCGATAGTTTCCTGCATTTTGGATTGACTGTAGAGGAATCTAAACGCCTCACCGAATTGGAAAACAAAGACGAAATGACGGAGGCAGAGGAAGAGGAGTCCGGACAGTTTTATGAAAAAATGGATGTCGCTGTTGACATCGCGCTCAATCGCACAGAAGGTATGGAGTTGAGTACCGCTGAGCAGCAGACGTATGATGACGCGATGAAGGTCGTCTATGAAAAGAGTTGGCATTTGGCGAACTACGTTAAATCGCTCGCGCCTGAAAAACGCCCCGAACCCGCGATTGGGAACAGCGTCCTTCGCTCGCAATACGTTCAAAGCGAGTTACCGGGAATGGAGGATGACGCGTGGGAAACGATTCAATCCAGTCACTTCCCCCTTGTTGGGCAAGTCGTCATCGAACCTCGACAGTTTAACCCAACAATTGATTCCGTGGATGTCAAATCATTTTACAACGATACAGAGGTTGTGTTTCTCTTCACATGGGATGATCGGACGCACACGACTGGCGATGAAACCGACGAGATGACAGGGAAACCTCTTGAGGATGCATTGGCAATTCAATTTCCGGTGAAAGTGCCACAAGGTCCGACCGCGCCGAAGCCTTATTTCCTATGGGGCGGTCGGCTGCCGGTCTATCTCTGGCAGTGGAAAGCCTCCGCGCCTGAGCAGGTAACTGAGGTCACCGCTAAAGGGATCAGCAATGCTGAAGTTCAGGAAGCGCAAGGCGAATTACAGACACAGAGTGTTTACTCGGATGGACAATACAAATTGTGGGTGAAACGTGCCTTGAAGACCGAGGACAAGAAGGACTTACAACTCGAACCCGGTGTCTTTGTGCCTATTGCCTTCTCTGCATGGGATGGTGCGAACGGCGATATTGACACAAAACGGGTCATCTCCAGTTGGTATACTTTTGTGCTTGAACCCGTTCCGTCTTCAAGACGGTTCGTTTATCCGCCTTTGATCGCAATTCTCTCTCTCGGTCTGCTCTTCGGTTTACGGGCAGTCGTACAACGGAAAAATTCGGAAGTCTAAAATATGTGGATACCTGCTGGTAGGCGCGCTTTGGAAGCGCGCCGATTGGTGGTGTATCGTTAATTATAAAATCTACTATCTTCAGTTATCAGCGTTCAGTTCAAGAGATACCTGAGACGCATCAAAAGGGATTTTAACTGAAAACTGATAACCAATAACTGATAATTAATAATTGAACCTTCAGTTATCAACGTCAGAAAGTGCTTTAACTGAAGACCGATAACTGATAACTATTAAAAAGGAGAAAAAATGAAAACCTATTTGTTAGCAGGGCTTGCCTTGCTTCTCGCATGTTGTTATGTCAGTAATGCTTTTGCGGCTGATAGCGGTGCCGGCGAAGTGGAAATGTTGGTATTTCCTGATTCCTATACTGCTGGGAGCGTTAGCGGTGGTGGCACAATTAGCGGTATAGTAACGTTTGAAGGCGACGCTCCTGAGATGACAAAACTTGAAATCACGAAAGATCAGGCAGTCTGTGATGCTACTGAAAAATACGATGAATCGCTTGTCGTTGGTGAAGGCAACGCTTTAAAAAATACCATTGTCTATCTCATCGACGTTTCAAAAGGTAAAGATTTCGACAAAGCCACCAAACTGGAAATTGATCAGCAGGGCTGCAAATTCACTCCGCACGTCCAAATTGTTCCAGTCGGTGCTCGGTTGACGATGCTCAACACCGATAAAGTTAATCACAACGTCCATATCTTCAGTAGTATCAATAAGCCAGTTAACAAACAACAGACGAAAAACCGTAGGAAAATGCCGCTTGCTGGTGTAAAAAAGGCGGAAGGACCCGTGTCTGTAAAATGTGACATTCACGGATGGATGTCCGCTTGGATCGCTTACGTGCCGCATCCGTATTTTGCTGTGACGAACGAAAAGGGTGAATTCACACTTGAGGATGTTCCGGCGGGTACCTATAAACTCGGTTATTGGCATGAGACGTGTGGATCGAACAGCGGTGCACCTGTCTCTGTTACCGTGGAAGCTGGCGGTACTGCCACACAGAATTTCACACTGAAACAGAAGTAGCCATCAATCGTCGGTAGCCAGCAAGAATAGCCGTCAGCAGTTGGCGTTCAGTTTTCAGCAGGTGGTGCGACTTAAAAGTTTTCGTAAGCATGATAACCATCGACGACGGAAACTGCTTGCTGATGGTTTCCAATGCGCCGACTACCGTCAGTTACAAGAGGATCCTTTGTTAAACGAAAACCTCTTAACCGACAGCCGACAACTGACGGTTTCCGATAGCCGAATTGAGGTAGAAAATCTTTCGCATGCATATCAAACACGGCGCGCACTCGACAGTGTCAGTTTTAGCATCTCATGCGGTGAGGTTTTTGGGCTTCTCGGACCGAACGGTAGTGGAAAAACGACTCTTTTTAGAATCCTATCCACACTGATGCCGGTCACCTCTGGAACTGTTCGTGTCCTCGGACACGACTTAACCACCGAGGTGAAAGCAGTTCGGAGTCTCTTGGGAGTTGTTTTCCAACACCCAGGGCTGGATGGCAAACTCACCGTTGTCGAGAATTTGCGGCACCATGGACACCTCTATGGACTTGCTGGCAAATCCCTGCGCTACCGAATTTCGGAACTTCTTGAACGTTTTGGAGTCGCCGATAGAGCAAAAGAAAGTGTTGAACGCTTATCCGGTGGTTTACAAAGACGGGTTGAAATCGCGAAAGCCATGCTCCATTCCCCCCGTGTTCTGCTTCTTGACGAACCGACGAGTGGGTTGGATGTCACGGCACGCCGGCAACTCAATGGCTATCTTGGGGCACTCGCGGATACGGAGAATATTCTCGTTCTGCTCACAACGCACCTACTGGATGATGCCGAGGCGTGCAACAGAGTAGGTATTCTGGATGTGGGCAAATTGGTTGCCATTGGAGAACCTGATGAACTCAAGGCACAAGTCAGTGGCGATGTTATCCTCATAGAGTGCATAGACAAGGAAGTCCTCCGCACCGAAATTGCGAAGAAATTCGGCGTTTCGTCGGTGTTGGCTGGTAATCTGCTTCGTGTTGAGTGTGAACGCGGACATGAGTTTGTCCGGGACATAGTTGCCACGTTTCCAGATGAGATTCAATCGGTTCGATTTGGGAAGCCAACATTGGAGGATGTGTTCATAAAGTTGACGGGAAATCCGTTTGTGTAAAGGAAGGATACGGAAAATTAAAAGAATCCAAAACTGTAAGCCCGTAACATTGTCCCGCAGGCTTCCTCTATAGGAGACCTGCACTGGGAGGCGGATCTACGGAGAGGTAGGTGTACACTTAACCCACCTCAACGACCGCAAGGAACATTAAAAATCTGCTACCGATTGCAACGATATGGTGGCGCGAAATCATTAGATTTTATCGCCAACGGAGTCGCCTCTTCAGTGCTATTGCGCAACCTTTGGTATTTTGGATCCTCATTGGAAGCGGTTTGAGTGCTTCTTTTCAACCTTCTGGTACAGCAGATGGACTCAGTTATATTGAGTACTTTTATCCCGGCATCGTTGTTTTAGTCTTGCTTTTTACGTCCATTTTCGCTACAATCTCTGTCGTGAACGATCGGCGCGAAGGCTTCTTGCAGGGTATACTTGTCGCTCCTGTGCCAAGGTGGCGTATTGTGTTTGCCCAAGCATTAGGCGGAACGACATTATCCCTCTTACAAGGGGTGCTGTTGCTAATACTTGCACCCATGACTGGTATCCGGTTCGGTGCAGCATCGCTTTTTACCACGCTCGGTGTGATGGCACTTCTGGCGTTTGGCTTGACAAACCTTGGACTGCTTATCGCGTGGCGGATGGATTCAACACAAGGGTTTCATGCGATTATGAATCTCTTGCTGATTCCGATATGGCTGCTCTCTGGAGCGTTTTTTCCAAGTACGGGTGTGCCCGGTTGGTTGGAATGGACAATGAAATTCAATCCGTTAACGTATGGGCTCGCCGTTTTTCGGCAGAGTCTCTATCTTGACACCACCGTGAAAGCAATTGGAGAGGGACCGACTTGGGCATTTTCTATGCTGATTACCGGTCTGTTTTGTGCTTTGACGTTCGTCGGCGCAATGCTTACAGCGTCTGCACAAACGAATTAGACTTGTTAGAAACAAAAATTTTACGCGTTTTCGCTTTTCAATAAGCGAGACGCACTGTTAAGGAGGACCTATGCTGCAATGGCTCCCAGAGAACGTATCAACGTTCGGGCAAGGCGTTGATAACCTCTTTTACGCTATCTATTATCTTACCCTCGTTGTGTTCATCCTTGTGATGGGAACCCTTATCGTTTTCCTGATTAAGTATCGTCATCAGGAGGGGAAGAAGGCAGACTATATTGAAGGTAGCACAACGCTTGAAATCGTCTGGACAGCCGCTACAACGGTAATTGTCTTTGGGCTCGCGATGCTCAGTTACCCACAGTGGAATAATATTAAGTCGCCCACGCAATTTCCTGAGAATCCAGATGTTGTTGTCCAGGTCAGTGGAAAACAGTTTAACTGGGATATGACCTATCCCGGTCCCGATAACGAGTTCGGAACGGATGATGACTTGGAATTAGAAAACGAATTGCATGTGCCGGTCAACGCGGTCGTGCATATCCGATTAACCTCCGTGGATGTTATCCACAGTTTTTTTGTGCCACAATTGCGACTGAAACAGGATAGCTTGCCCAACCGATTTATCAACGTCTGGTTTGAGGCAACAAAGGCAGGTCGTTATGAAATTCCGTGTGCTGAATTGTGTGGATTTGGACACTCCGGAATGCTCGGCTACCTCAATGTGCATACACAAGAAAACTACGATGCCTGGGTGCAAGAAAGATGGCCTCAGTAGGCTGAAGGAGGATAATAACGATGCACGATAACGAACATACGTCACATCATCACGAAGAAAGTTTTATTAGCAAATACATCTTTTCGCTCGACCACAAGATGATCGGTAAGCAGTTCCTCATCTATGGGCTGATTATGTTTTTCGTCGGTGGTGGGCTCGCGCTTCTCTTTAGATGGCAACTCGCCTATCCCGAAAGACCTTTGCCGATTATCGGTGCCTCACAACAGTACCTTGATGAAGGTGAAGTTGTCACAGGTGCTGACAGGATGTGGGAGAACATTTATGACTCCGAGGAAGAGGAATGGCTTGAGGTAAACATGCCCAATGGGGTTGTTGAACCGGCATTTTATAACATGTTGTTTACGATGCATGCCACTATTATGGTGTTCTTCGTTGTGGTTCCGATCTTGGTGGGTGCTTTCGGAAATTTCCTGATCCCGTTGATGATTGGTACACGCGATATGGCGTTTCCTATCCTCAACATGCTCTCATTTTGGCTCGCGGTTCTCGCTGCAATTATCATGGCGATCGGGTTCTTTGTACCCGGCGGACACGCTGCAGCAGGATGGACGGGCTACGCACCGCTCTCCGCCGATCCGCAGTGGACAGGGGTTGACTGGGGACAAAACCTCTGGGCGATTAGTTTGCTCATTCAAGGATTTTCCTCACTGGTCGGATCTATTAACTACATCACGACGATTATCAATATGCGCGCACCTGGGATGACGTTCTTCCGACTTCCATTGGTCATCTGGTCTCTTTTCATCGTCGCGATCTTGTTGCTACTCGCCTTCCCCGTGCTGTCGTCTGCACTCGCACTTCTCATCTTTGATAGGCTCGCGGGAACGACGTTCTTCTCTGCAACAGCTGAAGGCGGCGGCGACCCGCTCTTGTGGCAGCACCTCTTCTGGTTCTTCGGACATCCTGAGGTCTATATCCTCATCTTGCCCGGTATGGGTATCGCCTCTGAGTTGATTGCTGTCTTTTCACGGAAACCGATCTTTGGATACCGTTCTATGGTTTACGCAATGATCGCCATCGCGTTTTTGGGTTGGATTGTCTGGGGACACCACATGTTTCAAAGCGGAATGCAGCCCGGACTCGGCTCTGTGTTCATGACAACAACTATGCTCATTGCGGTGCCATCAGCCATCAAGACATTTAACTGGCTCGGCACAATGTTCCGAGGGTCAATCAAATTTACGACACCTATGCTCCATAGTATCGCTTTCGTCTCAATGTTTGTGATTGGTGGGTTGAGCGGTATCTACATGGCAAATACGCCGGTAGACATCTTCATCCACGATACCTACTACATTGTCGCACATATTCACTATGTGGTGTTCGGCGGAAGTCTGTTCGCTATTTTCGGTGGCATAGTCTTCTGGTTCCCGAAGATGTATGGACGCTATATGAACGATGTGCTCTCCAAAATTCATTTTTGGCTGACGTTCATCGCGTTCAACTGTACTTTCTTCCCGATGCATATTCTCGGCGTAGGTGGACACATGCGACGTATCTCGAACCCGATGCAGTATGAATTTCTGCAAGGGTTTGAGGGCATGAACATTTTTATCACGATGAGTGCGTTTACCCTTGGGTTTGCACAGTTGATACTGGTCTTTAACTTCTTCTGGAGCATTTACCGTGGGAAAGTTGCCGAACAGAATCCGTGGCAGGTGAACACCCTGGAGTGGGAGGCACCTACGCCGGTACCGCATGGCAATTTCGTTCAAATTCCGACTGTCTACCGCGGTCCGTACGAATATAGTGTTCCCGGCGAAGAGGCTGATTGGATCCCGCAGGCACAGCCTGAACATGCCCCCGCGACAAGCGGTGACTAACGATGGAGGAAGAACCGGAAGGAAGAACGGAAGGATAGAAGGATGGCTGCGCCAACCTTCCACCTTTCCAATCTTCCAACCAAGAATCTTCCTGTCTTTCATCCTTTTGGTCTTTGGTGGAAACTTGGCATGAAGCAACACGCGAGTTATAGCCCATGGCTTCACAGAATGGCACGCTTCACAGCAGGCGCGACTTTCTTATTGATTGTCATCGGTGGGATTGTAACAAGTACAGAATCGGGGTTAGCGGTGCCTGATTGGCCGACAACCTTTGGATACAATATGTTTCTCTATCCACTCTCGGAAATGGTGGGAGGCATCCTATACGAGCATAGCCATCGGCTTATGGGCTCTCTCGTTGGACTTTTGACAGTCGGTCTCTTTATTTTCCTTTTGGTGAGAGATTCCCGCAAATGGCTCAAATGGCTTGGGTTTGCCGCTTTGGTCGCTGTCATTGTGCAAGGCGTTCTCGGTGGACTTCGGGTTACACAGATTAATCGCAACTTCGCGATAGTGCATGCATGCCTCGCGCAAGCTTTCTTTGCCCTGCTTTGTGGGATTGCTTGGTTTACCTCTCGCGATTGGCAGCAGGATGAAGGGGAATCCCTAATTGAGGCAGCACAGAAATTACGCCGGTTAAGCCTGATTACGACATGTCTCATTTATGTGCAGCTCATCTTTGGCGCGATTTTGCGGCATACTGGGAGCAGACTTGATGCACATCTTCTCTTCGCGTTCTTGGTCGCGCTACACATCTTTTTGTTGGCAAGACGTGTTCTTGAAATGAATGTGGACACACAGAGAATTGGGCAATCAATGGCTGTGTTATTGTTGGGCTTGCTTGCTATTCAGTTGATGCTCGGCACGGGGGCATTTTTCGCGAAGCTTACCGCCTTCGGAGAAACATTCGCAACCGCACTCACAGTTGCAATCACAACTGCGCATGTCGCAGTCGGGGCACTCATGTTGGTGAGTAGTCTTGTGCTTACCCTAAAAATCTACCGGTTCACTGACGCATCGGTAGCTGTCGGAGCACCCGCGAGTGATGCCTTGCTGACAGAGTGAGTAAGTTCGTAGTAGTGCGATTCATCGCACGTTCTTTAATAGGTAAAAAGATGCGTTCAACAACGGTAACATTGCCAGGTAATACAGATACAGCAAAGCAACCATCGAAGCAAGACGTTTTCGCGCCAAGTGTCGCAGACTTTATCGAACTCGTCAAACCGAGATTGGTGGTGATGATACTCATTACGACCGCCGCGGGCTTCTATCTCGGCGCGCAACAGACCATTGATTGGCTCCGGTGTCTACATACACTTGTCGGGGCAGGATTGACCGCTGCAGGCGTCTTGGGGCTTAACCAATATCTTGAGCGTGATGTAGATGTCCAGATGAAACGGACGCAGGAGAGACCGCTCCCTGGGGGTAGAATGAATCCACTGACTGCACTTCTTGTCGGTGTTGTCCTCACAGGCAGCGGGATGCTGTACCTGACGTTCATCGTCAATGTCCTGAGTGGTTTTGTCATTTCGCTGATAGTCGTGAGTTATCTCTTTCTCTATACACCGCTTAAGCGGAAAACCTCACTGTGTACGCTCATCGGTGCAGTGCCCGGCGCGCTCCCGCCTGTCGTTGGGTGGGTTGCAGCACGCGGCTCGCTAACAGGCGAGGCATGGGTGCTATTTACGATACTCTTTTTATGGCAGATTCCACACTCACTCGCAATAGCCTACATCTATCGCGAAGACTACGCAAATGCGGGATTCCGTTTGTTACCGGTCATTCATCCGGATGGGACGAGTACGTGCCGTCAAATTGTGATTAATTGTGTCGCGCTCCTCGGGATAGGTTTGTTACCGACGTTGTACAACATTGCCGGTAGTGTCTATTTCTTCACAGCACTGCTCTCAGGAGTGGCGTTTCTGGTGGTCGGGATCTATTTAGCACGCACACGCTCAGTGAAAGCCGCACGCTATCTGTTGTATGCCTCGCTCCTCTATCTGCCGTTGGTATTTGTCACGATGGCGTTGGATAAAATTTAGTTGGGGGTCTGCAAACTATGAACGCGCCAGAGCATCGTAAGCGAAATCGTCGCCTTGGATTCGTCTTGGGTCTACTATTTGTAGGGCTTTTTGCCATTGTGACAGCAGCGATTGTTACAGGCAGCAAAGCACCTCAATCTGTTGAAAGTGTTGTCAAGGATATGGTCGTCCCTGTTTTGGGTGTCATCGGGGTACTGCTGGTTATCGCGGCGGTCGTTGAGATTGTTCTTCGGGTTGTCCGAAATACTTAAAATAAAAAGCATCTTGATTACGAGATAAAATAATGATGGCACCTGATAACTCTGAAATACAGAGACACCAGCCTTTGAGCAACGCACGATTGGGAATATTAGTCCTGCTCGGTGCAGAGACGATGTTGTTCTCAGGACTCATCGGTACGTTTCTCGTATTTCGGGTCGGCAATGTCACCTGGCCCCCACCATCGCATATCGGGATTGAGTTGCCACGCGCGGTAACGGGTATCAATACGGTGCTGCTTCTATTGAGCGGTTACACGATGTTTCAAGCACGCCGCGCAATTCAGAGAGATCAAATGAAGCAACTCCGCAATTGGCTTTTGCTTACCGGAGGGCTTGGCTTACTCTTCCTCGGCGTACAGGGAAGCGAATGGGTGCAACTGATTCGCAACGGTCTCACCCTTCAATCAGGAGTCTATGGTGGCATCTTTTATGTACTCATCGGGTGCCATGCTGTTCATGTGCTGAGTGCCGTTATCTGGCTGTTCATCGTTTTTGGAATGGCGATGGCAGGGCGTTTCTCTGCCGAACGTTACGTCGGCATAGATACTTGTACTATCTACTGGATTTTTGTTGTCGCGCTCTGGCCAATTCTCTACGTTTTGGTGTATCTCTTTTAATGGTTGTCGGTTATCGGCTATCAGTCGTCGGTTAAGAGGCAGATCCGTTGAACCAGAGTTCTCTTTAACTGAAAACTGACCCCTGACACCTATAAAAAGGAAGTGTTGAATGAGCAAATCGTTTTATACAACTGCTGTATGGGCTTCCATCTTGATACTCGTCATGCTTATAGTCCCGATGTCCCTTGAGGCATGTCCAGGCTGTAAAGAACTTGATGAACCTATCAATAAGGGTTTTAATTGGAGTATCCTTTTTCTGATGGCGATGCCGTTTACGGTTTTCGGTCTCATCGGCGGCACGATTTTCTTACATTGGAATGGTTATCGGTTATCGGGAGTCGGGAGTCGGTTAAAAGACCGTTTTATTAAACGAAAACCTTTTAACCGATAACTGATAACTGAAAGGGTTGCGTAGCAACCCGAACCGAAAACCATTCCTCTGACACCTTAAAACGGAAAGGAGATGTTCCTAAATAGTTCTTTTCCTATGTTTTTCTTGAAAAATCTATGTTTAACGGAAACCAATGTAGGCATTTGAGAGGGGTTCGATTCCCATCGGTTTCCGTATCCAGTAGTATTGTGCAAAAACCAAGCACACCCGACAAAAACCACGTCGGTTCTACTGCGAGGGGTTCACACACGAGTGAGACGAACCCTGACACTGTGAGGACACTCGGAAAGTAAAAAAGCGTTAGCATTGCAATGCTAACTTTGAGGGTTACTCCACATAGCGTATTTCTTTTGCTATGTGCCTGCCGTCTCTAACTCCTGCTACGTCGCAGAGTTCACCATGGGTTAGAGACAGGCTTAGGACACGACGGTGTCCGTAACAGGGACTTAAGGAATCCCGTAGAGAACTGTGTTTTTCAGATTTACATAGATTAACATAGTTTTTTACTAACAGTTAGATATAGTGGAACACGCTACCACTTTAGATCACACTGAAGATGTATATGAGCCTTCGCTGACGCCGGACAGTCTTGGTAAACTCGGCATGTGGGTTTTCCTTGTCGGGGACACCATGTCGTTTGGCGCACTGCTGGCGGCTTATGCGGCTATCCGAGCAGGTGCAGGCGCAATCGGTTGGGTTCCGCCAACTGAGATTCTTGGTATTGAACTAACCGCGTTTATGACATTCCTGTTGATATGCAGTAGTGTCACGATGGTGAAAGCATTGGAGTCGATTCAGAACGGTAACGTCTCGCGCATGTGCATGTTCCTTGGATTGACGATCGGGGGAGGGATAATCTTTCTTGGGCTACAGGCTTATGAATGGTATCATCTGATTCACCACGGGTTGACCCTTACCGGTATTCCCGACCACGGGTTGTCGGGTGCCGCAATTAGTGGCTCAACGCTTTTTGGTCCCACTTTCTACGCCATCACGGGTTTCCACGGGATGCACGTGACCGGTGGTGTTATTTACCTCATTGTTATTTTAATCCACGGCTTACGCGGTAGATATACGGCTGAATTTAACCATGAGGTAGAAATCGTCGGACTCTATTGGCACTTCGTTGATCTTATCTGGATTATGGTTTTCACCTTCATTTATCTACTATAGGAGGACATGAAAATGGCACAGAATGGGCACAAAGAGCATCCGAAATACATGAATATTTTCTGGTGGCTCACCGGGCTGACCGTCCTTGAGCTTTTGGTCGTCATACCGGATTTCCCGACGGTAGTCAAAGCCATCCTGCTCATCGGACTGGCATGTGCTAAGGCTCTCTTGGTTGCTAACTATTTCATGCATCTGAAGTTTGAAAAGAGGACGTTGGCACTTATTGTGTTAACGCCCTTCATTATCTGCGTTCTTCTCGTTTTCGCGTTGATGCCCGACCTAACGTTAGACTCACGAATCGAAGGCGCAACGGAACCGACAACAGAAGTTGTAGATACGTCCGCTCACTAACTGCTGGTTGGGTGCTCGATATGGACACACAAACCGAAAGTGTAGGAGGGAACTCCGATTCCCGACTTCGAGAACGAAAACTTGACAAAAGTACCCTAATCTGGGTAGTGCTGGGTGTTATCATCATCGGCATTGCCGGTGTCAATTTGTGGTCGGTATTTGGCACTAAATCGGAAGTACCGGTTTCTAAAAGTGCTGCTGTTAGCGTGCCGGACTTTAGCCTGACAACACAGCAGGGAGAGCCGTTAACACTGTCCGACATGAAGGGCAAAATTTGGGTTGCTGACTTCATCTTCACCAATTGTCCAACGATTTGTCCGGCAATGACGCAGGAGATGGCACGCCTTCAATCCGAATTTGTTGCAGATCCGGTCTATTTTGTCTCTTACTCCGTGGATCCGGAGCGGGATACATCAAGCGTTCTCTCGCGCTACGCAAAGGCTTATGGGGCTGATGATAGACGTTGGCACTTTCTTACTGGGGACAAGACAGCTATCTACCAGTTAGCCGAGGAAGGATTCAGTTTAGCTGCGGGGCACAACGGCACGGAGCTCCTGCATAGCACGCGGTTTGTTCTCGTTGAGCCGGATGGAAACATCTATGACTATTACGATAGTCGAAGCAAACCGGCACTCTTGCGCCTACGGCGGGATGTCAAGGTACTTCTTGGAAGATGAAGGATGTGAACCTCTTAATCTCCCTCGCGGCTTTTGTTATTCATTTCACGTTCGGATTTTACCGTAGCAGGTTTAAGAGATTCAGTCGTCCGTGGAGCAGATGCCTCTACATACCGATCGTTATTAACATCATTGTGCGGCGTTTTGTTCTCCACTGGGCATGGCAAACTGCGATGATTTACCTATGGCCCGCAACGTTGATTGCCCATATCCTTGGTGGCTTTTTGGGGGCTCGTTACAAACCAAGTGAGCGGACATCAAAGTTCCAACGTTCGTTGTTCTCCCGCAAGGAAAATTAAAAAAAATGATCAAAAAAATATACGTACCCGTTGATAATTCCGACTACTCGGACGCGAGTATCGCTCTATCAGTTGCGTTCGCGAGGAAGTTCGGGTCCCAGTTGGTAGGTTCGCACGTTTACGCCGCAAAAATGCACGATGTTCGCTTTAAGCAGATGGAGTACACCCTCCCGGAGGAGTATCAGGACGAGGTCGAGCTTGAAAAGCAGCGCCGTATCCACGATACACTCATTACGATGGGACTCCAACTCATCTCGGACTCCTATCTTGAGGTGATGAAGCAGAAGTGCACTGAATTTGAGATCCCATTTGAAGCGAGAATGCCGGAAGGCAAACACTTCATAAAACTCGTTGAAGACATTCAGGAAGGCGATTACGACCTCGTGATTATGGGGGCACTCGGTATGGGTGCCGTCAAGGATAGCCTCATCGGTGGTGTCTGTGAACGCGTCGTTCGCCGTATTAATACCGATACGCTTGTCGTCCGGGACCTTGAATCCATTGAAGAGAGCGAAGGAAATATCCTCGTCGGAATTGATGGAAGTCCGGAATCTTTCTCAGGCTTGAAAACCGCGATACAACTCGGACATAAGTTCAATAAACAGGTCGAAGCCGTTGGTGTTTATGATCCGTATCTACACTACATCGTCTTCAATTCTGTTGTGAATGTACTCACGGAACGCGCCGCGAGGACTTTCAGGTTTAAAGAGCAGGAGCAACTTCACGAAGAGGTGATTGATACAGGGTTGGCAAAAATCTATCAGTCGCACTTAGAGGTTGCGCGCTCTATCGCAAAAGAGGAACACGACTACGCTCTAAAAATTACCCTACTTGATGGAAAATCCTACGAAAAAATCCTACAATACGCACGAAAAACAAACCCTTGGCTCCTCGTTTTAGGCAGAATCGGAGTCCACAGTGAACAGGATATGGACATCGGTAGCACTGCCGAAAATCTGTTACGTCTGGCACCTTGCAACGTCCTCTTATCGAGTCAACGTTATTTCCCACAAATCGATGTGAAAGCGGAAGAGACGCTCGTCTGGACGCAGGAGGCTATGGATAGGATGGAAAAAGCACCACCGCTCGTCCGTGGCATCGCCAAGACAGCCGTCCATCGGTTTGCTATAGAACGTGGGCATTCTGTAATTACCGAAAGTGTCATTGACATGGCGATGGAAGCAATAATGCCACAACGTGCCTCTGAGCAGTTGACGCGTGTCGCCAAGGAAATCGCCGAACAGAAAGTGTTGGAATCGGATGCCGTGCAAACGTACATCTGTGGCGAATGTGGCTACGCTGCGCACAACCAACAGCCCGTGAAATGCCCCGTCTGTAGTTCATCGCCGGAGCGTTTTCAGAGGGTTGACAAGGGATCCTTGCAGAATATCGCTGTAGATGAGGGCGGCACTGCTGAAGAAGAGACGTTTGACGGCGTGCGACTCCAGTGGTCGGAACAGGCGAAAAAAGCACTACGGCGTGTTCCACGCGGCTATATGCGCCGAAACGTCAAAGCACGTATTGAGAAGTCCGCACGTTCTCAAAAGATTGCCACTATCACAAACACTTTCGCAACCGAGATTATTGACGACAGTATGGGTGAAGCGGCGGCTGTCCGTGAAGATGCTCCCGAACTCAGAGCTGTGCAAGCGCAGACCGACGCTCGGAACGCTGAAGTCGTGCAGGGCTTTGAGAGTCCGGTGCAGTGGACTGAGGAGGCAATCGAACGCTTGAACTTGGTGCCTGCTGGGTTTATGCGGAATATCACGCAAACGCGGATTGAGCAGCGAGCGCAAGAGAACAACGTTCCTCAGGTTACGCTTGATTTCGCCGCTCGTGTCATTGAGGACGGCAGAAGTCTTGCCAATGAGGTGCTTGGTCAGTACTACCAAGAGCCAGATCAGGACTAATATCCTCTCTATCCTAAAGCATAGAGATTCCTCTGCTCCGTATCTTATAGTAGTCAGAGCCATTCAATTGTCACGAACCATGATTCTTGCTTTTGTAGGAGGGGTTTATAACCCCGATTCGGATAACGAACCATTTTTGTAGGAGGGGTTTGTAACCCCGATTCGGATAACTATGGTCAAAATTGCGTAAGTCCTGTAGAATATAGGTGATCCTACGCTGTTGTAGAAATTGATGCATCCTTAGGAGATTGACATGGCATCCCCAGATTCTCGCGTTAAGACAGTTGAATTTACGACAGATATTTTCAAGGAACCGCGTCAAATTACGGTTTCAGATGCCTATAACACCGATGTGGACGTTGTCCTCTTTGACGGGGATTGTAGCGAGCTACTAAAGAGCATTCCGTCAAGTTCAGTGGATTTAGTCATCACATCTCCACCATACAACATAGGGAAAAAATACGAGAAAAAAATATCCTTAGCGTCATACCTAAAAGATATGGAGCCTGTAATTGCGGAGATAGATCGGGTACTTGCGACTACTGGAAGTCTCTGTTGGCAAGTCGGGAATTACGTCGAAAAAGGTGAGGTATTTCCGCTTGATATTTACTTTTATGACATTTTCAAACGCTTTGGCTTGAAATTACGGAATCGGATTATCTGGCGATTTAGTCACGGGTTGCACTGCACAAAACGGTTCTCAGGTCGATATGAAACTATTTTGTGGTTTACGAAGGACGATGAATACGTTTTCAATCTCGATCCAGTGCGCATTCCCTCAAAATACCCAGGTAAACGACATTTCAAAGGTCCAAAGCGCGGTCAACTCTCAGGAAACCCGCTTGGTAAGAATCCTTCTGATATTTGGGATATAGTCACACAGGATTGGGAAGAAGGCGTATGGGATATTCCGAATGTGAAAGCAAACCATCCAGAGAAAACCGAACATCCGTGTCAATTTCCTGTCGAATTAGTCCAGCGATGTGTTTTGGCTCTCACACAACCTGGCGGGGTCGTTTTGGACCCCTATTGTGGTGTTGGATCTACCATTATTGCCTCCTTACAGTATAACCGAAAAGCAATCGCTGCTGAGCAAGACTCGAATTATGTCGCTATTACGCGTGAAAGAATACAGAAATTTGCACAGGGAGAATTGCCGCTCCGTCCATTAGGAAAACCTATTCACAAACCAACCGAAAAAGAGCGGGCGGCACAGATGCCTTTGGAATGGAAGTGGAGTCGCTGACATTGATATTCCTGTCCTTATTTTTGGTATTGATGTTTAGATAAACCGCAATTGTTAATCAATTGGTTACAACGGAGAAGTAAATTATGCCCGAGACTCCAACGGTCACGTTCCAAATCCTTGGTCCCAATGAGGGAGCCGCGGAAGGCACAGTTCAGAGTTTATGGTTTAAGGTACAATCGACTCCTCCGCGTGAGGGGACAGACTCTCAATAAAGTGTGCTGAAAGACGGAGGCTCATCATGCGAAATGTTTTACGAAATACATTAACATTCCTACTTGGGGTTTTTATCCTTGTGGGGTCTTTGTCCGCTGACAACTGGCACCAGTGGCGCGGACCGAACAACGACGGTGTCAGCCAAGAGACCGACGCGCCTATCCAATGGAGCCAAACCGAGAACATCCAATGGCGTTTGCCACTCCCTGGTGACGCCGCCTCTACCCCGGTTGTCTGGGAAGATAAAATTTTCCTTACTTCTGCTGAAGGTAACACACTCGTCTTGATGTGTATCAGTACCGATGGTGAGGAACTCTGGAAGCGAACTTTAGGACGCGGTAACCGCGTCGTCCGTGGCGGCGAAGGCAACTCTGCCGCTCCGTCTCCCGTAACTGATGGCGAACATGTCTGGGCGTTCCTCGGTACCGGAGACCTCGCCTGCTATGATTTCGATGGGAATCAAGTCTGGCACACCAATCTTGCTGACCGGTACGGTAGGTTTAATCTCTATTTCGTCATGTCAACAACCCCATTGCTTGACAAGGATCGGCTTTACATCCAACTCATCCACAGCAATGCATGGCTCGTGCTGGCACTCGACAAGATGACGGGGAACGAGGTATGGAAACATAAACGCAAAAGCGACGCGACCGAAGAGTGTGAACACGCCTATACCTCTCCCATTCTCTACCGTGATTCAGAACGTGAATATCTCGTCGTACACGGCGCAGACTATGTTACGGCTCACAGTCTTGAGGATGGCAGTGAAATCTGGCGGTGTGGTGATTTGAATCCAAAGGAGCGTTATAACTATTCCCTCCGATTCGTTGCTTCTCCGGTTGCAATGGAGGGACTTATCGTCGTTCCCTCAGCGAAGAATGGACCCGTTGTGGGCATTGATCCAGCTGCACAGGGCGACATTACGGACAGCGAATGGCAGCGTTGGAAACTTCAGCAAGGTACACCAGATGTTCCGTCTCCACTCATCCATGACGGTTTAGTTTATCTCTGTCGAGAAAACGGGGATCTGATATGTCTTGATGCTGAGACTGGCGAACAACTCTATCGTGAACGGACACATCGGCACCGACATCGCGCCTCGCCGATCTATGCGAACGGATTTGTTTATCTCACATCTCGCGATGGTGTTATCACCGTTGTAAAGGCGGGACGTGAATTTGAAATCGTTGCCAGCAACTCGATGGGCGAGGTCATCGCCGCATCTCCAGTTCTTACAAACGGGACGCTCTATCTGCGCAGTTATCAGGCACTCTATGCCATCGGTGGTTTTTATCCAACCGAGTAATATCATCTCTATTTGAATAGTTTGCGTAACGCGTGTTCTCTGTAGGGGCAACCCTCGTGGTTGCCCGCAAACTCACCGGTCACAATGTATAAATAATTCTAAAATCTATCATAAATGAAAACTTATAGAGAACTACCAAGCGATGCCGGTTCCAACATTATCGGGCAAGTCACGGCACAGGCGAACCGGCTCCAGAAACGACTCGCCTCGGTCAAGTACACCGTCGCGATTATGAGCGGAAAAGGCGGAGTCGGCAAAAGTTCGCTCACTGCGAACCTCGCCGCCGCCCTCACACTGAAGGGTAACACTGTCGGGGTCGTCGATGCCGACATCAACGGACCGACGCTTGCCAAGATAATGGGAGTGCGTAACGCTACGCTGGAATACACACCCGCAGGAGTGAAGCCTGCTATTACCGTACTCGGCACGAAACTTATCTCTATGGATCTGCTCTTGGCAGAAGACGATGCCCCGGTGCTTTGGAATGCGCATACCCAGAAGGACGCGTTCACGTGGCGTAGCACGATGGAGGTCAGCGCGCTCCGAGAATTCATCGGCGATACCGAGTGGGGAGAGTTGGATTATCTCCTGTTGGATCTACCACCCGGAACCGATCGACTCCCAAATGTAGCAGAACTTATTCCTGATCTTGGTGGGGTCGTTGTGGTGACAATCCCGTCTGAGGTATCGCAGTTCATCGTCAAAAAATCGGTAACAATGGCGAGAGATATTCTCAAGGTGCCAATCATCGGTGTTGTTGAGAACATGGCATCCTATGTCTGTCAGCACTGTGGCGAGCAGGAACCTCTCTTTTCCGCTGGCGAGACACCCGACGCTGCATTCCAGCAGGATCTTTTGGGCAGTGTCCCCTTTGATCCGAAACTCGCCCGTTCTGGTGACGACGGGACTTTGTATCTACATGAATACCCGGACGCTCCCGCGAGCAAGGCACTCATGGAAGTGGCTGAAAAAGTTCAAGCATTTTTTTAATGTAGCACGAACTGTTAGTTTGTGCTTCTTTCGTGGCACATTAGTTACGAGATTCGTAGTCCGTAATGAAATGGAGGACGGTTCTACGGAGAGGCACGTAAAATTCTTTACTCGTCTCACCGAACCGCAAGGTATAATTAAAAAATGAAATTTTTATGTACAGACTGTGACACAGCGATGAAATTTAAAGACGTAACCCGTCCCGAACAAGGCTCCGTGACAGCACTCTTTGAATGTCCCGACTGCTTTACCGAGATCGCCATGTTCCTGAATCCATCGGAGACCCAGATGTTAAAATCCTTGGATCTCAAACTCGGTGGAAACAACGAAGCGGCACAGCCGATGCAGATGGTACGTTCACAGTTAGAGACAGGAAAGACCGAAGCGATGCCGAACGAGTTTTCCCCAGGAATGGGCTCCAGTGAAACCGCTGAAGGCGGCAAATGCCCCTTTACCGCTGTCATCTCGGACGCATTTCAGGAAGAGGCTGCACCTGCCGAACCGAGCGGTCCCGGCTGGTCAGCGGAGGCACTCGAACGCTTGGAGCGAATTCCGGCGTTTGTCCGTCCGATGGCGAAGATGGGGATTGAAAGTTTCGCCAAAGACAACGGACACGATGAAATCACAGCCGAAGTCATGGATGCCGCACGCGGAAACTTCCCCGCACAATTCTAATACTGAGTTAACCTTGATTTATTTCTCCGTTACGTTCCTCAACCTCTTATTGTAGGAGCGAGTTTTACTCGCTATTCTGTTCGGAGTGCACACCATGGACTATCAAGACAGTCGCTGGATACAAAGAGCGGATAGTTTTCGCAGGGCATTTTTGCGATTGAAAGAAGGGGTGGATTTGGCACAACAACGCGAACTGTCGGACTTGGAAGCACAAGGATTAATACAAGGCTTTGAATATACCCATGAATTAGCGTGGAATGCCCTAAAGGATTTTCTTCAGACACAAGGATTTAAGCTGTATGGTTCAAGGGATACAACCCGCGCCGCTTTCAAGGAAGGGTTAATCGAAAACGGGGAAGCGTGGATGGAAATGATACGCCACCGCAATTTAACAACGCATACCTACAACGAGAGCGTTGCTAAAGAGGTTGTTTCTGCGGTTCTCAATGCATATTTCTCTGAATTTGAGACCTTACTCGCGAAAATAGAGCACCTAAAACAGGAACAATCGCTATGAAATACGGTTTATCAGACCGCACCCTTGAAAAAATCCGAGGCGTTTTCAGCCATTATCCACAAGTGGAAAAGGCGATTTTGTACGGCTCGCGTGCCACTGGTGGTTATCGAAATGGATCCGATATTGACCTTACCCTCTGTGGTGCAGCACTAACACACAGCGTCCTCTCCCAAATTGACACTGAATTAGACGATCTACTCCTGCCTTATACCATTGATCTCTCCATTTTCCATCAAATTGACAATCCAATTATGATTGAACAAATTCAACGCGTTGGCGTGAACTTTTATAAGAAATAGCATTCCTGCTATACACAACAACGCCTCTCACCAAAACTCTTAAAATCCGCGAAATCTGTAAAATCCGCGCCAATCCGCGATTCAGACACTATACACACCACATCCCGCCTGACACACTATCCTTCTTTTACCGCATTTTTTCGTAACGCCCTTAAGCGAAATGACGTTAACCCCTTCAGGAGAGAAATTTTTGAAAATTCGCGTTAAAAACCGAACCCGACGAAAAAACTCCAAAACATGTTCCTGCGCTTGAATTCGTTTGAAGGAGGAAAATTACGAATGTTATTTAATAAATTGAAATTTATCTTAGTTTTTGCGGTGCTGCTTATTGCAGGATTGGCTTTCGTTGCAATCCCTGCAACTGAAGCTGTAACACCGGTGCTGTCGGTGCCAGATGAGGTGGCAGATGACGAGATTGACCCGATAGACGAGAACACGGTAGGCATACAAAGATACGGTATCAGGGCTGAATCCGTTTCTTTTCCACTAACCATCACATTTCAGAAAGAGCCCGGGACTAATAATCCTGTCAATACCGCAGTAACCGGCTTTGATGCCACTGATATTGTGCTGCAGGCTTTAGATAGCAACGACATTCAAGTTCTGAACGGTGCAACAGCCGCTTCACTTACAAGTACAGATAATGCGGTGTGGACAACGACAATCACTGTTAAGGGGAATGTTAGTAAGGTGAATATAGCAGTGCCAGCAAATTCTGCCCAAACTCTACCCGTTTTTTCCGGTGGCTTCCAACCGGGAGTACCTGTCCCCGCCGCCCCTGTAATAGAATCGGTCGAAATAATTCGGAGTGCGGCACCACCGCTCACGATTTCCCCTGATAGGTCCATTGGTGGCAACACGACGTTTACGGTGACGCTGACCTCAAGCACGGCAATTACACTGACAGAGGCGGATATCAAGATCACCGATGGTTCTATTGTCAGTCTCACATCTGATGCCGCTAAAAGAGTTTGGACGGTGACAATTCGTCCTGGCGTAGCCATAACGCAGATAACGGTGGAACCCTCGACTAACGGTTCGTATATCTTCCCGAAAGGCACGTTTACCGTGGATACCACCGGACCCGTAGCGACGATTACCCCCATACCCGTGGGCGGCGGTGTGTATAGTGCAACTATCACCTTTGACGAACCCCTTCAGACGGGTGCCGCGCTGCTTGCCAGTGAGCTCACCGTCATCGGTGCCTCGATCGGCGTGCTCAGCCCGATCCCTGCTACAAACGGTTACGTCGCAACGCTCATTCCTGATCCCGGTGCTACGACGGTGACCGTACAAATCAAGGCGGGGGCTGTAGCAGATGCAGGTGGGGTAGCAAACATAGCAACGCCTTCCCCCGCCCACACCTTTCGTGTCGCTGCAACCGGCACCCCAACAGGAGGCACGCCAAGACAAGGAACAGTGACAATTAGCGAAATCATGTTCGCTACAGATGCGGGCACGGATGAAATCCAGTGGATTGAACTTTCCAATACTTCTAAGACCGCGGCCGTTGCCTTGGATGCTGGTACTGGATGGAAACTCATCATTGAAAACTACGACAATCCCCGCGCAAACAACGAACCCCAGTCCGGAACAATTAATTTTAAAAATAGTGGACGCGTAAAATCGATCGAGAAACGGCAGTCGGTGCTCATCGTCTCAGCCAATGGAAGAAACTCTGCTACTACTCACGCGAAAGGACAACTTTTCGGAGCTACCCGTGTCTTCAAGGTTTACCCGGCACTCGCCGCTCAATTTGGGATGAGCTCCCCACGAGATGCGTTCTTACATCCGACCCAAGGGTTCCACATCAAACTCGTCGATGGAAGCAATAACCTCGTCGATGAAGTTGGAAACCTTGATGGCAGTGTCCGGACTTCCGATCGACCCACATGGGAATTACCGAACGGATGGACAGAAGATGGAGACCGAACCTCGATTGTCCGCCGGTATCGCGAGTATAACCCGCGGACCCGAATATCCACGAACAAAGGCATCGCGTTTGACGGGACCCTGAGAGATGCGTGGATCCGCACAGCAGAAACTTCATTCGTTGACTTATCACGGAGAAATATTGAAACGTGGTACGGTAGTAGAACCGACCACGGAAGCCCCGGCATCCGGGCAGGGGGAGCACTTCCGGTCGAACTGTCTCAGTTCCGTCCAGACCTCACGGAGACTGGCACGGTTGTCATCCAATGGGCGACCGAGTCCGAGGTGGACAACGCCGGATTCAATATACTGCGAAGTCAAACGAAGACGGGTGAATTCAAGGTCATCAACGCCCAACTGATTCCCGGAGCAGGCACCACTGCTGAGCGGAATACCTACACGTGGACAGATACCACGGCAAAGCCGAACGTCGTCTATTACTACCAAATCGAGGACGTATCTTTTGATGGCGAACACCAGACGTTAGCGACCGTCCGTCTGAGAGGATTTGTTTCCGCTACAGGTAAACTGACCACGCAGTGGGGACAATTGAAACGCTCACGAGATTAACCGAGGAAAATTCCAATTACATTCCCTGAAACAACCAACGGGTAATGCCCACTGTGGCATTGCCCGTTTTCTTTTGCTTTATTCGTCGAGCTGATGCACAACAGCGAGTGGCGTTGCGGCGAGTAGACCCGCATCAATCGGAATCGTGACACCGGAGATCCATTTCGATTCGTCGCTGGCGAGAAAAACGGTTGCCCACGCAACATCCCACGCGGTTCCCTCCGTCCCGAGCGGTCCGATAAGCCGTCGCCGTTCCCGCTCCGCTTCGCTCAGATACGGGGCAGGGAATGAGGCGTAAAGATGCCCTGGCGCGATGCAATTCACCCGAATGTTGTCTCGTCCGTGATGGACCGCCATCACTGTTGTCGCGGAAATCATCCCACCCTTCGCGGCGGCATACGGCAGATTCCGAGAGGAACCCGCACGCAATGCATCGATTGACGAGACGTTGATAATTGAACCGCCCCCCGCCTCAGCCATCCGAGGCACGGCATGTTTGCACGCCATAACCATGCTTTTGAGGTTGACATCCATCACTCTGTCCCATTTCGCCTCGTCCACCTGCGTGACCATCCCAGAACCACCAAGCCCGACGTTGTTGAAGAGAACGTTCACTTTACCAAAACGTTCGACGGCGGCTTCCACCATCCCGGCACAGGCTTCCTCTGTGGACACATCTCCTATGAATACCGATGCTTCACCACCTTCTGCTTCAATCTCTGCAAGCGTGGCGTTGGCATTCTCAGGGGAGAGGTCCGCCAACAACACTTTCGCACCTTCTCTCGCGAAGAGTATTGATGTTGCATAGCCGGTGCCGTCGACTTCCCCTTTTTTGCCGGCACCTGTAACAATCGCAACCTTTCCATTCAATCGATCCATTATTTACTCCGTTTGCCTACAAATTTGCCTTTAGCCGATGCCTAATTTATCGTTAATCTCCTTCTGATAGCCTTCTAACTCGCAGTTTTCGATCTCTTCAATTGTCACCGGACGACCGAACCATCCCGATTCATAGACTGCCATGCAGAGGGCTTCCGACCGCATACCTTCAACGGCATCCACTTCCGGTTTGCCACCGCTCCGAATGGCATCGGCGAAGTATTTCAGTTCAATCGCGACGGTATCTTCCACACCGCCCGGGAAGTAGTATTCCCGTTCTGAGTTGCTGAGGCTATTCGTAAACTCCTGCATGAGTTCATCGTTGGAGATCGGTTCGCCGCCGCGCGGCACCAACCCTCTGTTCCAATCAAGCGCGCCTTCGCTGCCGTAAACGGTGTGCTGATTAAAATGATGTCCGGGTGCAGAGCCGACCCATGTCCACTGTGCTGTAACGCCTTGCTCAAACTTGATAGTGGCGATCATCGCGTCCTCAACGTCAACGGCGTATCCGCCTTCTCTTTCCGCAGGATTGTCGTAGCGGAAAGGTTCGTAAGCCTTGTTGATTGCATAGACCTCCTCGGCTTCCATACCGAGAATATAGCGCATCAGATCCGTAAAGTGTACACCGCCGTCTAATGCCCAACCGCCGCCTGCGTCCATCTTGAAGTTGCGCCAACCCCATTTCCCTAAGCCTTCGCTGACCTCTACCCAGAAGAACATACGCGGATCACCAATACGTCCTTGAGCGATTGCCCAGCTACGGGTACGTTGGATACGTGCCAGACGATAGTTTTCAGCGACGGAAATAATCTTGTCGTTTCGATCCGCGGCTTCCATCATCAGTTTGCATGCCCGCATTGTAATACCGAACGGTTTTTCGATAATAACATGTTTTCCGGCGTCGAGCGCAGGCACAGCGAGCGTATGATGTGCACTGTGGAGGGCACAAATGTCAACACACTCCAGATCGGGGTGTTTTGCCAGCATATCATCGAGTTCTGTATAGACAGCGGGCTTCGTTCCGCCTTGGAACTCGTGTGCCTGATGTGCCCGTTCTTCAGCGCGTTCCACTTCAATATCACACGCCGCCACAATTTCAAAATTCCTGATCCCTTTCGACCAGAGTTGACGGTAACCCCCCATGTGCGCACCGGACATACCACCGCATCCGACTAATCCCATTTTAATTCGTTCGGTTTCCATAAAGTAAGCCTCCTTATGTGTCCCTCGTGATTCACGCGTGTCCAACACACGCCGACAAGTGAACATGCGAAATTATATGCGATGCGTAATCTCGTGTCAACATTTTTATCTCGGCATCTCGGCATATCACCAAATGCTTGACTTGACATTCGTTTTCTGGTAGAATACCGCAATAAAGGGGGATATGACCATGCACACTACAGATACAAAACCTATCTATAGCATCAAGTGTTGTTTCACCACAATAGCGATTTTGACCTTGTTTGTCTGTCTATCTACACATGCAGCGGTTGACAAAAATACCGTCGCCGTCTGGCTCTTTGACGAAGGTGCCGGCGATGTAGTGAAAGACGTTTCCGGAAACGGACACGATGGTAAATTCGCAGGAAAACCTAAATGGGTTAAGGCAGAATTCGGAGGCGGATTGGAATTTCCCGGGAATGACGGTGGTTACGTCGTTGTTGAGTCTACCAAGAAACTGGAATTGGAAACGCTGAGTATTGAAGCATGGGTCAAAGTGGAAGAGGGCACAGGGAAATGGCAGGGCATTGTCTGCAAACAGCAGGCAGGGTGTAACAATCGGAACTATGGTATCTGGATTCATGTAGATCAACATGTGTTACATTCAGAAATCGGAGCAAATGGGGCGTGTGGATTTAGTATGGATGCCACAACCGACATCACTGACAACAAATGGCATCATCTCGCTTTTACCTATGATGGCAAGATGGGACGCGCCTATGTTGATGGTGAATTGGAAATTGAAGCTCCCAATGGCACCACGTTTCAGAGTGCCGATCCGATTACAATCGGCGTGCCGAATCTCAATAACGCAAACGGATTGAAAGGTGTCATTGATGAGATACGCATCTCCAATGTCGCACGAACCGAAGCAGAAATTCAGGAAGCGATGGATGTCGGATTAGCTGCAATTCTTAGCGTTGAACCCGGTGGCAAACTCGCAACGCGGTGGGGTTACCTCAAGCGTGTCCCATAAGACAGCTCAAAACCGGTAGGCGCGGTTTCCAACCGCGCCATAACAGATAATATAGCGAAACCCAACAAACCTAAAAAAAGAAAAAGGAAAATAGATTGAAATTATTAACCTACACATGTTTACTGCTTTTTTATACCACCACACTCGCTTTCGGACAAGGACTACCAATGACGGTACCGGAGGCGGTCGGTTTTTCTGCTGAACGTCTCGAACGTATCCGTCCTATCATGCAAAATTATGTTGATGATGGACGTATACCGGGATTCCTGACAGTCGTGGCAAGACGCGGGAAGGTTGTTCATTTTGAAACCATCGGTATGCAAGATATTGAAAATAACAAGCCTATTGAAGCGGACACAATATTTCGTATCCACTCGATGTCGAAACCGATTACCAGTGTCGCTGTCATGATACTCTACGAAGAAGGCCATTTTCAACTTGACACGCCTGTGTCCGATTTCATCCCTGAATTTAAAAACATGAAGGTCTACAACGGGGACCAAACCGAAATCTTAGATGCCAAGAAAGCGGTAACCATCAAACATCTTCTCACACATACCGCTGGGTTCGTCTATGGCTGGGGCAAGGAATCGATCGATAAACGCTATCGGCAGGCGAACCTTTTTCAGCCCGGCACGCCGCTCGGAGATACGGTGAAGAAACTTAGCGACATTCCGCTCGCTCATGAACCCGGCGAGAAGTGGACCTATGGCGTCTCAACGGATGTGCTCGGCTACCTCGTGCAGGTGGTTTCAGGGATGCCGTTTGAAGAATTCCTCCAAGCACGACTATTTGAACCCCTTAGTATGGTAGACACCGCATTTTCAGTGCCTGTAGAGAAGTTGGACCGGTTTGCCGCAGTGTATCAACTTACGACACAAAAGGCGGTGAAAGATGGTAAAGAGAAAGAGAAAAAGATGGATGATGATAAAGACAAAGGAAAGGGGATCAAAGGTGATAAAAAAGAAAAAATGAAGTTGGAACGTGTTGATAAAGATCCACGACTCGCGAGCGGTGAGATCCGTTTCTTTCCAGGCGGAGGTGGCGGACTCGTCTCAACTGCTCCGGATTATGTGCGGTTTTGTCAGATGTTGCTCAATGGCGGCGAATTTGAGGGTGTCCGTATATTAAAGAAGGAAACGGTTGAACTCATGCGCTACCCTCATCACGAGGGTTGGTTTGGACTCGGTTTTTCTGTCGTAAATGATAAAGAATCGAAAGATACCGATGATAAAGAACCCAAAGACACACCGGAATCAATAGGAAGTTACAGCTGGGGCGGTGCCGCCGGTACCCTCTTCTGGATTGACCCCGAAAAAGCGTTGATCGGTCTACTCATGACGCAAGTCAGTGACGTGTCCACTTCCCATGATCAATTTAAAGTGCTGACCTATGAAGCACTCACGGAATAAGGATTATTGGCTTTCAGCTATCAGCCTTCAGTAAAGAGGTGTTCCGGTAAAGTAGAGTGTTTTGCTTGGATGTTTTTTGCTGACTACTGACCGCTGATGGCTAATGTAGGAGACTTAATGACAATATATGAAGGATTACCGCGAGCGATCCCCGAAGATGTCGGTATGTCAACCTCGCGGTTAGGACGTATCGCGCCGGTCATACAAGGCTATGTTGACAACGGAAAGATCCCGTGTGCATTGACGATGATCGCGCGTGAGGGCAAACTCGTCCATTTTGAAAAGTGTGGTATGCAGGATATTGCTGCCGCCAAACCAGTAGAATTTGACACCATCTTCCGCCTCTACTCAATGACGAAACCGATTACCAGTGTCGCCGTCATGATGCTCTACGAAGAAGGGCATTTCCAGCTCAGCACACCTGTCTCCGAATTTGTTCCTGCTTTCAAAGACATGAAGGTTTACACGGAAGATGGCAGTGCGATTGTTGATGCAGAACGCGAGGTGACAATAAAACATTTACTCACGCATACCGCTGGACTTATCTATGAAAGCGATAGGGAAGATCATCCCATCGATCAGCAATATGAAGATGCAGATCTCTACGGCGGCGACCTCGCCAACATGGTAAATAAGCTCGGAAGTATTCCGCTCCTTCACCACCCAGGGGACGCATGGAAATACGGTATGTCTACTGATATACTCGGCTACCTTGTCGGAGTCGTATCGGGTATGCCGTTTGAGACGTTTTTGAAAACCCGTATTTTTGAGCCTTTAGGCATGAATGATACCGGTTTTTCAGTGCGCGTTGAAAACGCTGACCGATATTCGAAGGTATATGAATTCGGGGAAGACGGTAAGCTTCAGGCAATTGAGAAAGTCCACGCTGCAACTGGACCGCTGAGTTTTTTCCATTCTGGTGGCGGCGGACTACAATCGACCGCCGCGGATTATCTCCGCTTCTGCCAGATGGTACTCAACGATGGTGAACTCGATGGCGTTCGGCTCCTTGGAAGAAAAACTGCCGAACTCATCACGATGGACCATATTGCTAACCAGTGGCAACCCAATCAGAGAACGGGGTCCGGTTTCGGACTTGGATTCTCCGTTGTCACGGATGTCGCTGAAACGCACACGCTCGGTTCCTTAGGCACTTGCGGTTGGGGTGGCATGGCAAGCACCACATTTTGGATCGATCCTGTGGAGGAGTTGATCGGCGTTTTTATGACACAATTGGTCGGTGCTGATTCACCGTTCCACGCCCAATTCCGGGTACTAACCTATCAGACACTAATTTAATAATGACAATCGGCTTTCAGTATATGGCATACGTCACATGTCTGCCACGAGGTCTCTTTGCTGACTGGTGATGACTGACGGCTAATATGGGAGGTTTTTATGGCAAGATATGGATATGAAGGATTACCGCGCGCAGTGCCTGAAGATGTAGGTATGTCAACCTCGCGGTTGGAACGCATCGCTCCAGTCATGCAACGCTGGGTTGACGCTGGGAAAATTCCCGGTGCGCTAACGATGATTGCACGTGAAGGCAGACTCGTCCATCTTGAAAAGTTCGGTATGCAGGATGTTGCTACCGAGAAACCGTTAGAATTTGATACAATTTTCCGTATCTATTCGATGACGAAGCCAATTACCAGCATCGCAGTGATGATGCTTTACGAGCAAGGACACTTCCAACTCGGCACCCCCGTCTCTGAATTGATTCCTGCTTTCAAAGATATGCAGGTCTACACTGAGGGCGGCGAGACTATTGTTGACGCTGAACGCGAGATGACAATAAAGCATTTGTTGACGCACACCTCTGGGCTTATCTACGGTGGCGACTGGGATCATCCAATTAATGAGCGATATAGAGACGCTAATTTCTACGGCGGAGATCTCGCCAACATGGCGCAAGAACTCGGAAATATTCCGCTTCTACACCATCCTGGTGATGCGTGGAATTACGGTATGTCTACCGATGTACTCGGCTACCTCGTTGAAGTCGTCTCTGGAATGCCGTTTGAGGAATTCCTGAAAACCCAGATTTTGGATCCGTTGGGGATGACGGACACCGCTTTCTCAGTGCCGGACGAAAAGGCGGATCGGTACCCGACGTTATATGAACCCGCCGAGGACGGTGGTATTCAGGTGATCGAAAACGCGCCTGTTTCAAGCGGACCGCGCAGTTTTTTCCATTCTGGCGGTGCCGGGCTACAGTCGACAGCCGCGGATTATCTCCGCTTCTGTCAAATGCTACTCAATGATGGCGAACTCGATGGTGTTCGATTGCTTGGAAGGAAAACCGTTGAACTCATCAGGATGAATCATATCTCTGATGAGTGGCATCCGCTTGAGAGAACGGGATGCGGTTTCGGACTTGGATTTGCTGTCGTCACGGATGTTGCTGAGACGCACGCGCCCGGTTCTGAAGGAACTTACAGTTGGGGTGGGCTCGCAAGCACCACATTTTGGATTGACCCCGTGGAAGATTTAATCGGCATCCTGATGACGCAATTGATAGGCGATTCCCCATTCCACGCCCAATTCCGCGTGCTGACCTATCAGGCAATTACCGACTAAATCTGCAAAGTAGTAGGCACGCGCCGCGTGCCGTGAACATAATTTGTCAGATTTCGGAGTAAAAACGATGAACCTCCTCCAACTCGAAAATGTCCATAAAAAGTTTGGCGATTTCACAGCCGTGTCGGATATTTCCTTCAGCATTGAGAAGGGAAGTATATACGGACTTCTGGGGCCCAACGGTGCAGGAAAAACAACCACGCTCCGCATGATAATGGATATGATCGCACCGGATGCGGGCAGTATTACCTTCAGCGGCAATCGGCACATCCGAGATTTTTTGGATCAGATTGGATATCTGCCGGAGGAGCGCGGCTTATACCGCAAAATGAAGGTGCGCGATGTCATCCTTTTTATTGCCGAATTAAAAGGCTTATACAAACAGCAAGCACTCGGTGAGATTGAGCGATGGTTGGAGAAAATGCAACTGTCGGAATGGGCGGACAAGCGGATTGATGAGCTTTCTAAGGGGATGGCTCAGAAAATTCAGTTCATCACCACAGTGATTCACAAACCGGAGTTGATTATCCTTGATGAACCCTTTTCCGGTCTGGACCCCATTAACATGACGCTCCTCAAAGATATGATGCTTGAACTGCGTGATAACGGCAGTACAATTATCTTCTCGACCCATGTGATGGAACAGGTGGAAAAACTATGCGATCGTATCTGTCTTATGCATCAAGGTGAGGTGTTGCTTGAAGGTGAACTCCGCGCTGTGAAGCGTGCTTTCGGTAAGAACTCTGTTGAGGTTGAATACGTAGGGAGTCTCGAATTGATTCGCAATTCCGCGTGGATTCAGGGATTCAACGATTTTGGACAGTATGCTGAGGTAAAATTGAGAACCCCAGAAGACTACCGTTCATTGCTCCGTGAACTGGTTGAGAAGGGCATTGATGTGACACGATTTGAATTAGTTGAACCGACGTTACACGAAATTTTCGTCCAGAGCGTTGAAGCGCACGGAGGCGTCGTGCAAGATGCCGAATAAAATTATCACCGTCATTAAACGTGAATACACAACGCGCGTTAAATCTAAGGGATTTATTGTTTCTCTGTTTCTTATGCCGGTGTTGATGTGCGGGTTAGTGGTGTTGTCCAGTTTTCTCGCAATCATGGAGCACAGAACCAAAGAGATGAGAAAACTCGCAGTAATTGATGAGACGGGTGAAATCTTTACAGAGATGCAAGCAGCTATCGCAGGGCATTCGACCTTTCAACGTAAAGGGGAACTCCTCTATCAACTCCATGAGGAGGATGCTACAACAGAGGAGGCAAGAGCCACACTCCGAGAGCGCGTCAACACGAAAGATCTCTACGCCTATCTTGAAATCCCGAAAGATGTTTTTACAAACGGGGAGGTCCGGTTCTATGCCAGAACAGCGACGAATTTTGAGATACAAAGTGCGTTCCGCCGAATCATTTCAGACATCGTTCGTGATAAGCGGTTTGCCGAGAGTGGTTATTCCCAGAGTGAAGTCAGTCGACTCATGCGTTCCGTCAGGTTCAACGCTTATGCTGTTAAAAGTAGCAAGGGGAAAGACGGTGGTATAGAAGTTGAAACTCCCTTAGAGACGGGGGCGCGGCTTGGACTCGGGTACCTCCTCGTTTTTGTGCTTTATATGTTCGTTATCATCTATGCGAACTCCATCATGCGGAGTGTGCTCGAAGAAAAAACGACCCGAATCGTTGAGGTTATCATTTCATCAATAAAACCGCATCAACTTCTACTCGGCAAACTCATTGGTGTGTGCTCTGTTTGTTTGACAATGTTTGCTATCTGGGTGATATTTGGTGTATTATTGGTTATGAACATAAAGCCACTGCTCGGCATCTTTGGCATTGATAGCCTTCCATTGCAGCTTATCGGAGTAATTGAGACTATCAAAGCAAGTAGTGCCGAAGTGCTTACCTATTTCTTCGTCTATTTCGTTATCGGTTTCTTCATGTACTCGACGCTTTATGCTGTTGTGGGTGCGATTTGCAGCAGTGAGGAGGAGGCACAGCAGACGGGTGTGCCACTCACGATGCTCATCGTTGTTCCATTCATACTGATGTTCCAGTTGTTTAGGATCCCTGATTCGACACTCAGTGTGTTGCTTTCACACGTTCCGTTTTTCTCGCCGATACTCATGTTCATGCGCATCAACGTGCTAATGCCGCCTTTGTGGGAAATTTTGCTGAACATCTTGTTGATGTGTGTGACTGTCCTGCTTGTTACACTTGTCAGTGGAAAAATCTATCGGGTTGGGATTCTAATGTACGGCAAACGTCCCACCTTGAGGCAATTATGGCAATGGGCGCGGTATTAGGAATTTCTATCTACAGTCTTCCGCGCAATTCCGCCTTCGCTGGCGAGGTTTCTAACCTCGCCCATGTATGGTTGATTGTCGGTTTTACTCTAAAAACCTTGAAAGGAGAAAGAACTATGAAGATCGCAGTCGTAACCGGAGAACACGGCTTCCAAGAAAAACAGTTTGACGCGGTTTTTGAAAGTATGGAAGGCGTTCAATTCGTCCGAGAGGATCTGGACGATTTTGTAGACGACCCAAGCCAAAAAGACTACGATACCGTTGTCTTTTATAACTTTCACCGTCCGTATCCGACGGATGCGCAAGCACAGGCGATTCTCGGTTTAACGGAACGTGGGCAGGGCATGATAATTCTGCATCACGCCATCTTGGCGTTCCCAGAATGGGATGCCTATTCTGAAATGTGCGGTATCCATGAACGCGGTTTTGGCTACTATCCTCGACAAACGCTGCAGGTGCAAATCGCTGATGCGACGCATCCAATCACAGAGGGGCTCACCGAATGGGAGATGGGTGACGAAACCTATACCATGGAGTCCGCTGGTGATGATAGTTCGATCCTGTTGACGGTCGATCATCCAAATAGTATGGATGTGCTGGGGTGGGCGCGTGAATACGGCAGTTCTCGCATCTTCTGCTTCCAGAGTGGACACGACGACGTTACCTTTTCTAATCCGAACTTCCGAGAAGTACTGAAGCGCGGCATTCGTTGGTGCGCTCAAAAGTAGTAGGCACGCTCCGTCGTGCCGTAAAGCATAAGAGAGGGCTAATCGATAATGGGTATTTTTTCTTTTCGTCGATCTGGAGGAAGGAGATGGCACCACGCGCTCCGCATTGGAATAAGTTGTGTTCTTTTCGGGCTTTCAACGATACTCACAAACGCAGATGGGGAGAAAACGATGGCGCATACAACGTATTCAGTAGTTGTAGAAACAGTAAGTGTCCTTGGGTCAAAATACCAAGTTTACTACATCCAGCAAGATGGAAAAGCTGTCGCTGAGATTGTGCCTGCACTTGGTAATAACTGCTACGCCTTCAAGGTCGCAGATGGGGATACTTGGTTGAACCTGATAGATGCACCGCCGGATCTCGCCACTTTGGAAGAACGTCCTACCGCTTACGGCAATCCAATTCTGTTTCCCTTCCCCAATCGGATCCGAAACGGTATGTGGCAATTTGAGGGGGAAACCTATCAGTTTGACAAAGCACCCGACTCTCCAACAACAATTCACGGTTTGTTGTTGAATCTACCGTATCAGGTCGAGAGCCATGTCGCCGATGAAAACGGAGCAACGCTCGTATGCTCCCTTAATTCTCAAGATTTCCCCGATGTCGGTCGTCAGTATCCGTTCCCTTTCCGACTTGAGATTACCTATACGCTCAAAGATGCCGTGCTAACCATGGGGATTGCTATCAAGAATACCGGTGACCGGAATATGCCTGTTGGGTTCGGTATCCACCCTTATTTTAGCGTAGATCTCGGCACTGAGGCGAATGCCGCCGAAGCGATAATTACCGTCCCTGCTGCGAAGTATTGGGAATTGGACGAAGTCCTCGTGCCAACTGGGGCACAACACAATGTCGCTGATACACTGGATCTGCGACATGGACAACCGTTTGCGAAACTGAAACTCGACCATGTCTTTACAGACGTTCAATTGGTTAATGGCGTAAGTCGATGCCTCATTGAGAACCGAGATACCGGGTACGGCATGGTAATGGAATCGGATGCCCAGTTCAGGGAGCTTGTTGTCTATACACCGCCTGATAGGGATGCCATCTGTTTTGAGCCTTACACCTGCCCGACGGATGCCATCAATTTAGAGGCAAGGGGTATTCCTGCAGGCGTGATTGTGCTCGCGCCTGATGAAACGTTCTCTGGAACCGTCCGCTTTATGTTGCAGTAGTAGACAGACTCCGTTCGGTTTCCGTCCACGAAATAAAGTAGTAGGTACACGCCGTGTGCCGTTCATCCGAAAGCGCACAACCTTAGATGAGGGAACCGCCTTTGATTCGTGCTTTATTGATTTTTCTGATTTTGATTCTAACCGCGCAACCCTCTATGGCAATCCGAGAAGGCACAGCGACCGCTGCGGTCTTTATCGAACGCTACACACAATCCGGCGATTATGGTAGACTTGCCCTCTGGCACGAAGCCGCCGCAGAATGTCTCACGCGTATCTCTGTTCCGATGAACGAGATTGCACACGCTTACTATGCGCGGCACGGCTACGAGAAGTGGGCAGCACGCGCTAAAAAAGAAGCACAAGAAATTCAGAAACAATACCGGCACCACCGCACAAGTGCCGAAACGGCGTGGCAGCAATCGGAAACATCAGAATATAGCCTGAATGCCGAGCGCGAAAAGATCGCAAAGTTTATGGCGATATGGCTACCACGCTACCCAAATCGATTTTACGAGTTTGGTGTCTATCCCACGTTTTTCAGAAAGTGTCGAGAGTTGGCAGAGCAGGAGGGGAATTATGCCGAAATTTTGCGTCTCGAAGCCGATGCTGCGGAGATGTGCGCCGCACAGTATCAGCAAATTCCAATCGCTTACGGACTCAGGGATTACGAAAAACACCGAGACGCATATCGTCAATACGCGACACACCTCCGAAAACTCGCACAGCAGCATCCGAACGCATTACCATCGGAGATAGACAGAGGCAGACGGATATTGGATTCACTTGGAATACAGACCGTTCCCTCTCAACAAAGAGCGGGCAGAATCCTTCAAATCGCAAAGTCAGATGCCCGGATCAAAACCGCTTTAGCGGGTCGGCGCGCGGTTCACGCATATCCGTCATTTCAAGGGTTCGCGTGGATCGTCAGTTTCTCTAACCACAGTCGTGGGAACCTTGCTACTGCAATTATTGACGCAAAGACTATGAAAGTTTTGGACGTGTGCGTTCCGAGTAAGAGCGGTTTATAACCTCGCCTTTTTTCAATCCTGTCCTGAAATCCTGATTCTGAATTAAACGCTGTACTCTCTATTAACTATTAATGATAACTGAAACCGATAACCGTATCTCTCCGTTTTTTGCATTGACAACAACTTCCAACTATGAAACAATAGTTGGCAATTATTGAGCTTTTCACATCAGAATGTTGTCTTAGAATGCTTAATATTAAGCAATTTTGGAGTATCAGTAGGGGATTCATGCAAAATTTGCTCTTTCTCAGGACAACGAATTTGGTTTAAGGGAGGCTTTTTAATTGATCTATCTGAACGTTTCGTAATGAAAATAGTGAATAATAAAGGAGATTTAACATGAACGTAAAAAGAATCATAACATTCGCGTGTGTATTCGCGATTGTTGCTTTGACAGTCGGGCTTTCCGGTTGCGAAAAGATCGCGCCGATGGTGCCTGACGACACAACGACAATGCCTGAAATGATGGATGGGGATCTCCCTATCGGGGTCGTTGTATCCCTGACAGGAAAACATGCTGAACTATATGGACTCCCGATGCAACGCGGTTTTGAGTTGGCACGCGAAGAGATTAATATGCTCAGCGATGGGAATCTCATATTCGTTACTGTGGACGATCGGAGTTCCGAAGCGGGGGCTGTCGCCGCCGTCCAGCAATTGGTCGATCAAGGCGTATCTGTTATCGTCGGGATCGCTATTTCAGATTTCCTTGAGGATGCTTTCCCAATTGCGCAAGAGAGTAGCGTGGTCGCTTTTAGTTCGGTTTCGTCTGCGGCGGGTTTGAGTTCGATTGGGGATTATGTCTTCCGCACCCCTATCGCTGTAGACCTAATGAATTCCAGGGGTGTGATGGCGACGCACGAGAAACTCGGCTATACAAAAGTGGCACTAATATATGATGCCGCCGATACCTACTCCACGAGTAGCAATGAAGAGATAAAGAAAGCACTTGCGGCAGGCGGGGTCGAGATTCTGGCAGAAGAAACCATCGAAACCGACGGTGCCGATTTCACGGCGCAATTAACCAATATCATGAACGCGGCGCCTGACGCACTCTTTGTCTCTGCGCTCTCACCGGAGATGATGCGGGTTATCATGCAAGCGGGTGAGCTCGGTATCCCCGACACGGTTCAACTGATTGTTCCGGATTTAACGCCAGCAGAAATCCAACAGGTGGGCGATGCCGCCGAGGGCGCGATCGCTTTTTCGACGTGGTTTAAGGGGCTTGACACCCCGGGAAACCAAGCCTTCATCCAGAACTATCAGGCGAAATACGGAATTGAAGCTGAACCGTGGGCGGCGCAGTCCTATGCCACGCTCCATATTCTCGCCAACGCTATTGCGAACGCGGGATCAGCAGATGCCGCTGCGATTCGTGATACACTCGCACAGACGATGGATTTCCCGACGGTTTTGGGCAATTTCTCGTTTGACGCTAACGGTGAGGGAGTATATGATGAGGTCGTCCTTAGGGTCAAGGACGGGGAACTTCATCTCTTTGAAGCGACAGCACCGGAAATGACAGCCTCTGAGATGATGGATACTCAGATTCCCATCGGTGTCGCTGTAGCGATGACAGGACCCTTTGCTGAACCGTATGGACTCCCAATGCAACGGGGGCTTGAGTTGGCACGAGATGAGATTAATATGCTCAGTGATGCGAACATCACGTTCGTCCCTGTGGACACGCAGAGCACCGTGGAGGGCGCAGTTGCCGCCGTCCAGGGATTGGTCGATCAAGGCGTACCTGCCATCGTCGGGGTTGGTATCTCAACGCAGCTCGGGCAGGCTTTTCCGATTGCGAATGAGAATGGCGTGGTCGCTTTTAGTCCGATTTCCTCCGCTATAGGTTACAGCGCACTTGGGGAGTATATCTTCCGCGCGGGTCTCACTGTAGGTGTGCTAAATCCGAATGGTACAATGGTGGCGCATGAGAAACTCGGCTATGAAAAGGCAGCACTGATATACGATGCCGCGGATGACTACTCCACGAGTAGCAACGAGGCATTTGAGAAAACGCTTGAGGCAATCGGTGTAGAGGTTCTGACGGTGGAAACCCATCAAACCGGCGATACCGATTTTTCTACGCAACTCACCAATATCATGAGTATGGAGCCTGACGCACTCTTTATCTCTGCGCTCGCACCGGAGATGACTCAGATTATCACTCAGGCACGAGAAATCGGTATTCCCGACACAGTTCATTTTGTTGTTCCTGATTTGACTGCAGCAGAGATCGAACAAGTGGGCGACGCTGCCGAGGGTGCGATAACTTTTAGTGGGTGGTTTGAGATGGCTGACACACCCGGAAACCAAGCCTTCATCCAGAATTATCAGGCGAAACACGGTCATGTGCCTGAACGGTGGGCGGCGGAAGCGTACGCGACGCTCCATATTCTCGCTAACGCCATCGCAAACGCACAATCGGCAGATTCCGCTGCGATTCGTGATGCCTTAGCGCAGACAATGGACTTGCCAACGATTTTGGGCAATTTCTCTTTCGACCCGGATGGCGATGCAGTGTATGACCCGTCTGTATTTATCGTCAAGGACGGGGAGCTTCAGCTCTTTGAATAATCTCACCATTGGATGAATATAAACAGAGCCTGTCATCGGTTTCACACTGGTGACAGGCTCTTTCATTTATAGTAAAGCCCGAAAATATGTAAACGGTTGTTCAGCGAACTAACCCACACCACCGCTGACGAGGTTTCTAACCTCGCCCGTTGTCGCTGATCCCTGACTGCTGATTGACATGCTGTAGTCGCGATTTATCCTACAGAACCGACAGAATCCGAAAACTGAGTAGTCCTATGATAAAATTTTGGGGTTGACAATGACGCTCAACTATGGAATAATAGGCAGGGAGTAAGTTCTTTACATCAAGACAGCCGATCGCTAACACGCCAATAGCCATTATGAAACACTGTAAGGTTTTATTAATAACTGTCCTACTTTTAATAATGGCAATCTGCTCCGAGTTCTCTCAAATGAAAGCGGAGAACTTGCCTTTCGCGGACATCGCTTCCGAAATAACCCCGGGTGAGTTGCTAATCCGTTTGACCCCTGATGCTGCGTCAGAGGTTGAGCGGTTGCAAGCGAACGCACCAATCTCTGTCCTGCACGTCCAGCATAAGGTTGAATCCTTACACCCACTGTTTCCGTACCTCGCGCGTCCAGCACTGAATCCTAACCTAAAACGTATCTATCTGTTGCGATTTGCCCCTGATGCCCCGCTCGAGGATCTCAAGTCTGTTTACGAACAGAGTCCACTCATTGAGGCTGTCGAGTATAACTACCTCCGTCCCATGCTCGCGGATGCCGTCGTTCCCAATGATCCGAAGTATCCTGAGCAGTGGAACCTACCACTGATGAAGATGCCGCAAGCGTGGGCGATCGAAAAAGGCGACAGGAACGTTGTAATTGCGATTATTGATTCCGGTATCGATTACAGACATGATGATTTGGCACCCAAAGCGTGGATAAACCCGGGCGAGATGCCTGATAACGGATTAGATGACGATGGCAACGGTTACGTTGATGATGTTTATGGTTGGGATTTTACTGACGCACCTAATTTGCAAGCAGAGGGTGATTACCTTGAAGGCGATAACGAGCCGATCGACGAAAAAGGACACGGCACGCACGTCGCTGGCATCGCTGGTGCTATGCCTGATAATGGGATCGGTATCGCCGGAGTGGCGTGGGAATGTCCGCTCATGGCAATACGCGCAGGACTCTCACTCGGTGGGAGTTCCCGAATGCAGGATGATGACTCCGCCGCGGCGATCGTTTATGCGGTTGACAATGGCGCGAGCGTCATCAATATGAGTTGGGGTAGTGAGCGTCGCTCTTTCGTTATTCAGGACGCAATCGACTACGCTTATGCACGCGGTGCTGTCTTGGTCGCCGCTGCTGGCAATTCTCAAAAGCCTGCCGCAATTTTCCCCGCGGGCTATCGGAAGGTCATCGCTGTTGCATCTACTGAACAGAATCAACAGCGGTTCTACCAATCTAATTTCGGTGCGTCTGTAGACATCGGTGCTCCGGGCAACGTAATTCTCAGCACACAGATTAATAACCAGTATCGGCTCCTCACGGGTACGTCGATGGCATCTCCGCATGTGGCTGGCGTTGCCGCGTTAATCCTCGCCAAACGTCCCGCGCTGACACATGAAGAGGTACGACACATACTCATCAGCACTGCTGATCCAGTCTATCAAGAGGATAGCGATGAATTGGACGAGAGATTTGTAGGCGCGGGCACTGTCAATGCCGAGCGCGCACTCCTCGCCAGCGGAGCGTTACAGGCACGTATCCTCGCACCTGAAACCAATAGTGGTGGTGCGGATGCAATTACCGTCGTTGGGACCGCAGGCGGCTATAAGTTCCACTCTTGGCAGCTCAGTTATGGCGCATCTACAGTACCCGTCGAATTTACGCCTTTCACGCAATCTTCCAGCACACAGAAAATCGGTGAGACGTTGGATGTTTGGGATACCACAATGGTTCCAGAGGGGATTTACACTGTCCGTTTAACAGCCACAGCCACAGATGGGCAACAGGTGCACGACCAAGTCGTGTTGAGTGTAGACCGGACACCCCCTCAAATTATTTCCCTTACCGCAACGGATACACTTTACGGCGAGCGACCCCTTACGATTTTTACATGGGCAACGGATGATGTTACCCAGAATACACTCTATTACCGGCGAAGGGGGAGTCTCGCGCCTTTCGCTCCTATTGGGACAACCGATCTCGGAGTAGAACATTTCCTGTTTTTAGGTCTGGAGCGCGGAACTTATCAGTTTTTTGTTGAAGCGGAGAATACGACAAACCTGAAGACGAGAGAGGATAACGGCGGAGCGTTTTATACGGCTGATACTGTTGCTGGCTATATATCGCCGAGCGGATTCACTGAAAAATCTCTCAATATCCCACCACTTCACATCGCGAGTGTCACCGCAGACTTCGACAGAGACGGTCAGCTCGAAATCGTCGGAAGTCCGTTGTCCTCGGAAACGCTTGACACCGAGTTGCAGGCGGCTATTCTCACGGTCTATGAACGTCTCCCAAGCGGAAGATATGAACTGGCACATACCCTTGAAAGTGTGGACGGGCTTTCTAATCTCGAAAAATTCATTACATGGACGGTGGATGACACCGACAACGACGGTTTGCTCGAAGTACTGGCTACCGACGATGCGAGAACCTTCCTCATGGAGAGTCTTACACCACAAGGATACCCGCACCAGATCATCTGGGAAACGCCGTTTCTCTCCGGTGGTACAATCGCTGATATGGATGGTGATGGACAAAAGGAAATTATCGGCGCGGATAACAACAATGACCGACTCCTTGTTTTTGAATACGACAGTGCGGCAAACACCTATGTCGAGAGGGCTGTATTGATTAACGAATCCGCTGGTTCTAATGTATTCGCGCAGAACTTTGCTATTGACGATTTTGATGGTGATGGAAGCATAGAACTGGTGGCGGCGGATAGCGAAGGCGATCTTTTCGTTTATGAATCTACCTCTATCCGCAACACGTTCCGCCTTGAGTGGCAAACGCAACTTCCGCTGGAGGATGTCACGCAACTCGCTGCAGGGGATCTCACCGGTGATGGCATACCTGAGTTTGTTGTGGGTGGTTTGCTGTCGCTACCGGATAACCCTTCGGGACCGCTCATCTGGAAGTTTTTCGTCTTTACGCACACTTTACAGGGCTACGCTATGCTCTCTGATGGGACGCGTGATGCAACTGTCGCAATCGCACCACACCGACGAACCGGGAACAGTCTCGCAATCGCAGATCTCGGAGGCGATGGTCACAACAAGTTGGTCATCGCTACGTATCCGAATCTCTATGTAGTGCAGTGGGATGGCACGGCGATGGTACCCCTCTGGCACCGAAAGATGGAGGAAACCCCCGCTCTTCTTACCGCGGAACTCAATCAAAACGGGTTTGACGAGTTTTACGTTAACCTTGAAGATGGTATTTACCGCTTTGAATCCATCTTCGCAACAGATCCAGATGCCATTGATACGCTCAAACCTTGGAATGTTGAAGCGAGACCGCTGACACAGAAAGCGGTTCACGTCACATGGGATGCCGAGGAGAACGACGAAACAGATGGCGAACAGTCGGGGCAGACGCGCTACTTTACTGTCTATCGCGCACAAGGGGAGAAGAAGGAAGCACCCGCATCTGGCACTTATGAAAAGATGGCGGAAAATCTCACCGTCACAAGATTTCTCGATAGACGTGTTACGAAGGATAATACCTACTGGTACGCTATCACGACGAAAGACGAAAAAGGGAACGAAACGAAACGCACCGACCCTGTTTCTGCTACACCGAGAGAACCCCCTCAGTTGATCGGGGCAACCTATCACCGTCCGGGTAGTGATATAGATACAACGCAGCCTGAACCACAGGTTCCCATACCGAATGTGGTTTCTATGGGTGGGAATTTTTGGGTCCTCGTTACCTTCGACCGTCGGATGGATCCTGGGATTGGGGACGAGAATCGGTATGTTTTACGAGCCGAGAAACGGATTGGCGGTGTGAGTCCGGTGTCTGCTATCCGGGACCGGATGGGCAGACGCGCACTCTTGGCGTTTGATACAGACAGCCTTCTTGGGCACTTCGGAAAATCACTTACGGATACAACGGATCAATATGAGATTACCGTGTCCAACGTCGTCGATATTGATGAAAACCCTATCCGCGCTGCTACGCGGCCACTTAAAATACCACTCGGTGTCATCGGAGCAGAAGTGTCAGATCTGACCCAGGTACGGGTCTATCCAAATCCGGTGCGTCCCAACCTCGCTGACAAAGGGGCAATCACTTTCGACAGATTGCCTGTCGGCACCCGCATACAACTCTTTAACGCAGGCGGTGAGTTGCTTGAAACATTGGATGTGACCGATCAGGATCACAACCGCAAAGAGTGGTGGCTTACGAGTAATAACACCGCAGACGTATCAACTGGTATCTATATCTATGTCTTGGAATTTGATACCGAAAAAAGAATCGGCAAAATCGCAGTGATTAAATGAATAATTTCATCCTTATCGCAAACCCCATTTCTGGTAAGGGACACGCGAAAAGCGTTGCTGAACAGGCGTATACTGCCCTTACCGAATCTGGGGCTCAGGGACAATTGATGTTCACTTCGGCATCCGGTGATGCCAAGCGTTTCGCGCAGGAAGCCGTCTCTGATGGAATTCGATCCGTGATTGCTTGCGGTGGAGATGGGACACTCCACGAAGTTGTCAACGGCATCGCGACGGTTCCAGACGTAACCTTAGGTGTGCTCCCGTGTGGTCGGGGCAACGATTTCGCAGCGGCAATCGGTGTGCCGCTGAAACCGGAAGCCGCAATCGCAACCCTCTTATCTGGTGCCCCTATCCACGTGGATTTAGGGTGCTGCTATCAGAATGGCAGTCAGCAGTCAGTTGTTAATCCAAATGATGTAGCCCGTAATGAAATGGAGGGCGGATCTACGGAAAGGTGCTTCACTGTCGAAACCGCACTGATCGAACCGCAAGGAAAAAATAAAAAATATTTCACTACCATTGCCACCTGTGGTTACGATACGGAAGTGAGTCGCCGCGCGGCGAAAGGAACACCGCTGTTTGCAGGCACTGCCTCCTACGCTTACGCAGCAGTGGAGACACTTTTCTATTACGAACCGCCGTTTGTGCGTCTTGAAGGCGATTTCGGTGTCCACGAGGGACCCCTGCTCCTTGCTGCGACAGGCATCACAAGTCGATATGGCGGCGGATTTCAGATTGTACCGAATGCTCGTATCGACGATGGACTTTTCGATGTCTGTATTATCCGCCCAGTCTCCTCGCTAACGGTGTTACGGCTACTGGTAACGCTTTTCTGGGGTGGACATGTTTCGCATCCTGCCGTATCCATGCACCAGACCCGCGCTTTAACCATTGAGACCGACACACCTATGTTGTTGTATGCCGATGGCGAACCGATGTGCGAAACTCCTGTCACAATTGAGATTATAAAAGCGGGGCTTGCTGTTATGGCACCCCGTTGATGCTACTTATTCTCTTGTAAGTGCCCTGCGAACGCTGTCGGTTTCCCATTATGTGGGAGGGGTTTCCAACCCAGAGACTGAAACACCGGCGGCTTTTAGCAGTTCCTTGCTGTCGGTTTCCCGTTATGTGGGAGGGGTTTCCAACCCCGACTTTTCAATGCTAAGCGTCCTCTGGATACATTTCTGAAATCGCGTCCCCGTATCGCTCTATAATAACGTTCCGTTTCAACTTCAGCGTGGGTGTCATTTCATCGGCTTCTTGAGAAAATTCTTTATCAAGCAGCGTGAACCGTCGCACCTGTTCAAAGTCCGCGAAATCGGTTAAACGGCTCCGAATTTCACGTTGAATGAGTTGTTGTACCTCGCGCGTTTCAAGCAGTGTCGCAAGATCATCTGTCGTAACATTATTCTCGGTTGCCCATGCCTTGAGTGCGTCAAAATTGGGAACGATCAGTGCCGCAAGATTCTTGCGTTCGTTGCCGATCAACAGAATCTGGTTGATAAACGGACTTTGCACCAATTCACTCTCTATCGGTTGCGGTGCGACGTTCTTGCCGTTGGAGAGCACAATAATGTTCTTCTTCCGATCGGTAATCTTAACGAACCCATCCTCATCAATGATGCCGATGTCGCCTGTGTGAAACCAGCCCTCTCCATCAATAACCTCTGCTGTCGCCGATTCATTGTTGAAGTATCCCTTCATGACGTGCGGACCTCGGGTTAAAATCTCCCCATCTTCAGCGATTTGTACCTCTACACCCGGGACGGGCACCCCGACGGTTCCGAACCTCCATTGTGTTGGATGGTTCATGCTAATGACGGGTGAGGTTTCTGTTAAGCCGTATCCTTCCAAGATCAGTATTCCCGCCGCGTGGAAAAATTCGGCGATCGATTGTGGTAACGCCGCACCGCCTGAGACGAAAAAGCGTAGCCGACCCCCCGTCGCTGCCTTCAATTTCGCGAAAACCAGTTTGTCGGCGATGTTCTGCTGTAATTGCAAAATTGCAGACGGTTTTTTCCCCTTTTGAATTGCTGAACTGACGGATGAACCAACGGAAACACCCCAGTGGAAAATCTTCTGTTTGAGTGATGAGCCTTCCTGCACGGCACGCAGAATTCTGTCATGCATGGTTTCATAGAGTCTCGGCACGCTGAGCATCACTGTCGGAGCAATCTCTTGCATGTTCTGCCTAACTGTGAGGACGCTCTCCGCATAAGCTATTTTTGCACCGGAGAACAATGGCACGTAGTGTCCGCCGAGCCGTTCAAACACATGCGATAAAGGTAGGAACGACAACAACACGTCTGTATCACTGACATCAATCAGCGATTTGCACGCCTCTAAATTAAAAATGAAATTCGCATGTGTCAGCATGACCCCCTTCGGATCTCCTGTTGTCCCTGACGTATAGATAATCGTTGCGATGTCTTCTTCGCTCGCGTCGGAAGGGTTTCTAACCTCGATTCCTTGCCCGTCCAGTTCACAGACTGCTTCAAACTGGATAACACCCTCTGGGCATTTACCTTCAATCGGATCAAAGACAATTATTTGTTCAAGCGTCGGCACCTCGTCTCGGATGGCGGTTACCTTCTCCAACTGCTTACCCGTGGAGACGCAGATAATTTTTGACCCGGAATCTTTAAGGATATAACCGACCTGTGCCGCAGTCAGCGTTGAGAACATCGGGACGGTTACCGCACCGACTTTGAGGCTACCAAAATCCGTGATTGCCCATTCGGGACGGTTCTCGGAGAGAAGTGCGATCCGATCGTTCTTTTGCACCCCTAAGGCAGTTAACCCTTTGCTAAAAGCGTCCACCGATTCGCCGAGTTCAGTGTAAGAGATGTCTTGATAAGTGCCACCTTTCGGTTTATGTGCCAATGCCGGTTTACTACCGTAGTGCTGAATTGAATTTTCTAAAAGAGATATGAGTGTCATAAAAGTGCTTCTCCTATTTACCTCGCAAATTTCTTGTAGGAGGGATCTCCGAATCCCGACGCTATCCTAACGTACTAACTGACGAAAGTCAAGTTAATCGTTCCTCTTACCGGTAGGAGGGATCTCCGAATCCCTACATCTGACCATTCTCACTGCGAAGCATATTGATAACTGACTGCTATTCTTCTGGCGACCGCAGGCGAGATTCTACCTAAACTTGTTTTTTTCTTGCTTTTGTGTTACGAATTATGCTAAACTATTGAAAATTACCGCAGTGGACCCCAATTTAAACAAGAACTGAATAAATATTCGTAAAATTGTGGGAAATGTGGTAAACTCTATCGTAAAGTCATCCGCTGCTGTCTGAGGAGACCTTCAAATGTACGATAAGAAGAATCGTAGAACTGCTGGTCCAGGCCCCGATGGGAACGACCTGTTTATTGAAGATGACGAGGAACTTGAAGAGGAACTCACTCCCGAAGAGGAGGCAATGAGTTCTGGCTATTCATTGCAGTTAATTCATCACATTATTGCCGAGACCCCGGTGGACGATCGGCGCCGTCGTTGGCTTTTGGAGCTCCGGCGTTCTATCCTTAATGACGAAGGTGAATTCCAAGAGAGAGTCCGCACGATTCAGCAGGAGGCGCTTCGTATCCACGCGGAAATGGAGGAGCAAATTGAGAAACTCACCGCACCCGCGAATCGGATCGGAACCTTGCTCGGATTACCTAAAGAGGACATTGCCCGTGTCATCGTCGGTGGCTCTGAATACTACGCGAATATTGATTCTGAACTAAAGACATCAGACCTTAAAAAGGGGTTCAGTATCCTATTGAACGATGCTTTTGTCGTTGTTGGTGAACTCGGATACAACGATGCCGGTCCTATTGCAAAGATAGCCGATGTTATGCCTGATGGCCGTCTCCGTATCGGTCAAGAACCGAACGCTCAAAATGTCATCCTTGAACGCTCCACAGACCTCATAGATACGAAGCTGAAACCTGGTGATGAAGTTCGGATCGACTCCAACTTCCGGGTCGCTGTTGAACATATCGCCACGAAGGAGACGGACGTTTACGCGCTTGAGGCGGTGCCGAATATACCCTGGTCCAAAGTGGGCGGACTTGACAATACCATCCAACGTATTAAGGACACTATCGAACTTCCGATTCTACATCCCAAACTCTTTGAACGGTTCCAGTATAGTGCGCCGAAAGGCTTCCTCCTCCACGGACCGCCGGGATGCGGAAAGACTCTCATCGGCAAAGCGACCGCTTACAACTTAACCCAACGTCTCCGAAGGGAAAGCGGCGAGGATGTTGAAGGCTGTTTCCTACACATCAAGGGACCTGAGATTCTCAACATGTGGCTCGGTGAATCTGAGCGGAAGGTCCGAGAGATTTTTCAGATCGCCCGTGAGAAAAAGGAAGAGGGCAAACTGGCGTTTGTCTTTATAGATGAAGCGGAGTCGATATTAGGCACACGGCGTGCCCTCAGATCCCATAGCATCTCCAACACACTCGTCCCGATGTTTTGTGCAGAGATGGATGGCATTGAATCTTTACAGGATGTCGTTATTATCTTGGCGACAAACCGTCCTGACCTGATTGACCCTGCCATTTTACGTCCAGGACGTATTGATAGAAAAATTAAAGTGACCCGTCCAGGTGCAGATGCTGCAAGGGATATCTTCCGTATCTACCTCACCCCTGAATTGCCTATTGCTTCACTCCTTGATGCGAAAAACGAAGCGGCACCGAAAGAGGGTGAAACGCCACCCGAAGTTATCCCGGCGGAGAAAGCTGTCACAGATCTTATCGCACAGGTCGTTGATGAGATGTTCCGTGAAGACGAGGACAATCGATTCCTCGAAGTTTCTCTCAGGAGCGGGAGACGCGATATCCTCTATAAGGGGCATCTGTGCAGCGGTGCTATTATTGAGTCGATTGTGCAGCGAGCGAAGGAGTCTGCACTCAAACGTGCGATTCAGAATCCAGAGAAGGAGAGCGGTATCACACGCGCCGATCTGTTAGACGCACTCGCCGCAGAGTATCACGAAAGCGAAATCTTCCCACCGACCGAGGCGACTGAAGACTGGCTCAAGCTCCTTGATTATGATCCGGCGAATGTTGTCAAAGTTACGCCTATCAAGACTGAAAAACAGGAACGACGCCGAACCTCCGAATCACGCGTCATTTAGGAATGGCTATCGGCTATCGGTTATCGGCAGTCAGCAAAGAGATGACTTTTTTCGACACGCTTGCCTCTTTGCTGATGGCTGACCGCTGACGGCTGACCGCTTTAAAATATGGAAAGACTTTTTGGAATCGAAACTGAATACGGAATAACACTCGAAAATGAAGCACACCTTGATGCCGTCAAGCAGTCAATTGAGCTGGTAAAAAGCTACCGACAAGAAGATTTTCGACCTGTGTGGGACTACCGAGGCGAGGATCCGTTTCGAGATGAACGCGGCTTTCGAGCGAGCTCGCTTTCCAATCATCCTGATGAAAAGGAAGAGGAGAAGCGGGACAAGAAACGCAATATTAAAGAACGGCTCTCTTTTGCTGAAATCAAAAGCGATCACATCCTCGTCAACGGCGCACGGCTCTACAACGACCACGCACATCCAGAGTATTCAACACCTGAATGCAGCAGTCTCTTTGACCTTGTCGCACATGATAAAGCCGGCGAACGTATCCTTCAACGATGCGCCGAAACACGCAGCCAGAAACTCGGAAAACGGGTGCTTTTGTACAAGAATAATACCGATTTCCATGGGCATAGTTACGGTTGCCACGATAACTATCTGATGGCGCGCGAAGTACCCTTTGAAACCCTCAAGCAAGGTATCATGCCGTTCTTTATCACACGCCAGATCTTCGCAGGCGCAGGGAAAATCGGCATTGAAACGGAAGCCGGACTCGCAACCCCAGGACACTACCAGTTATCTCAACGATCCGATTTCTTTCACGTAGAGGCGAGTGTGGATACCATGCACAATCGTCCTATCGTCAACACGCGAGATGAACCGCACGCGGATGCCTCTAAATACCGTCGGTTGCACGGCATCGCGGGGGACGCAAATATGTCCGAATATGCGACGGCACTCAAAGTCGGAACAACTGCACTCGTGATTGCTTTGATTGAACAACGGAGGATTCCAGAAAGTTTGGCACTCGTTAACCCAATTGATGCCATCAAAACTGTATCGCATGATCAGACGTATCGTTGGATAGTAATGACGACAGAAGGGAAAACGATGTCCGCCATTGACCATCAGCGTGAGTATCTCGCACTCGCACAGAAGTATCTCAGTACGGACGAGGCTACCTCGTCTCTACCTGAAACCGACTGGGTGCTCACTGAGTGGGAGGATACCCTCAACGCCCTTGAGGCGGATCCAATGTCCCTCGCTGACCGACTTGATTGGGTCGCGAAGAAGTGGTTGCTTGAAACGTTTGCTGAGGAAGAGGGGATCGCATGGGATGACCCCTGGCTCCAAAGTTTGGATTTAGAATATCACAACATCGATCTTGATGAGGGGCTATACTATGGGATTCCGATGCGACGTCTCGTCACGGACGAACAGGTTGAGGCTGCGCTCCATAATCCGCCTGCTGACACGCGGGCGTACTTCCGGGGGCGCGCTGTAGATCGATTCAGTAACTCTATAAAGGCTATCCAGTGGGATAGTATTACCTTCATTGTAAACGGGCGTACCCGCGAAATCAATCTAAATGCCCTCGCGGATGCAGCGATCGCACGTCAATATAACGAGGCACTCGATCAATCGCCGGACGTTGAGACGCTCATTGAAAAGTTGCATCTATAAAAAAAGGAGATACAGCATGGCTGCCAAGATGATTGCTCAGCTTGAACGTAAGCAAAGAGACACCAAACCCATCGGACCCGGTGATGGCGATGGCGATAACGAAGGACCCAAACGACAGAAAGTCAGTCGGCCCGATACGCAAGAACTGCTCAAACGGATGCGTCGTGTTGACAAAGATCAGTCCAGACGCTACCGCCAAAGAACGGGGGAGTGATGAACGATAAAGGTGGCTTCCCTAAAGAGTCCGGAAAATTTGCGCTACAGGGAGTCATGAACCATAAAGGTGACTTCCTGAACCTTTTAAAACACGCAAACTACCCCTTAAAAATAGATTTGCCATCGGAAACGGCACAGCGCGGTACTGATATTGAGATAGCACACAGTACGACGGTCGTCGCTGTTCGTTACCGAGACGGTGTCATGATCGCAGGGGACCGGCGTGCTACTGCTGGTACCTCTGTCATCTATGATCGGGCGGAGAAAGTTTTGCAGATTGATGGACATTCTGTGCTTGCTATTTCAGGGTCACCCGCAATCGCCTATGAAATCGCCAGAATGTTGGAGCACTCGTTTCAATACTTTCGCCGCAGTCAGCTCCAAGAGTTGAGTCTTGAAGGTAAGCTCCGAATGCTATCGCGACTCATCCGGGAGAATCTGCCGATG
>Ga0209754_1000232_pt1 | contig 86073 bp, 70 predicted proteins | sample MesohylBB_FD_187295 | JGI IMG/M metagenome (GOLD analysis project Ga0209754, IMG submission 187295) | Host-associated microbial community of the marine sponge Aplysina aerophoba from Gulf of Piran - sponge mesohyl, lysed by bead beating... | ecosystem: Host-associated > Porifera > Sponge >...
TCGTCTTTGTGAGGACTGGAAAACTCTTAAAAGCAAGGTGATTACCTTTATGTCGCAGTTCATAGGAGGATCACAGTCATTGCTACGCTATGTCGGATTATTGCCGAATTAATAACTTAATCTTCATTTAGATTGTGTTAAAATAAACGCAACTAATAGTTTACGCTACAATATTATCAAGAATAATGCCTTTTTTCATTAAAACAGTATCCGCATGTCTAAAATTTTGAAGGTAGCAACTTGGGTTATATTAGACAATTCAAAAATAGCCAAAAAACAGACGACAACACAGCAAATACAAAAGATACCGTTTTGGAAAATTTTAAAGTTACAAAAACCGATAAAAATAACCCATAAACCCAGACAAAAACTACAACCAGACCACAACACCAAAAAGATACCGTAATGTAAAAAAAAGACACCATACGGTATCTTTTAAACAGAGAAAAATATAATAACAAAACAAGAAAAACAACACACTGTCAAATCTGATGTTAGAAGTTCTATGCATGGTGTTACATTGTTATCTCTATACAAAAAACGATACAAAGATATATACCAAAATATACTTGCAAATAAATACCAAATATTGTATCCTATAATATAGTATAGAAGGAAACCAAGCACTACTTTTCAACGTTAATATCAAGGAGTCGTAACTTTGGACGCGAGAACACTATCTTTGCCGATTAGCACGCTTGATTACAAACTACCTGCCACCGTCCAAGTGGGTTCTCCTGTATCTGATGTCATTGACATTATGCAAGCTGAAGGTTTTGGATGTATCCTTGTCGTTGATGATGAACAAAGGTTAGTTGGAATTATCACAGATCGAGACCTACTTGTTCATTTATGTGGAAAAAGGTTAGACCCTACCACTGTTCTCGTTGAAGAAATAATGTCCGCTAACCCAGAATCGTTACGGGCAAGTGATCCTATTGCCTTTGCTTTGAATCTAATGCATCTCGGACATTTTCGGCATGTTCCGCTCTGTATATGGGATGATCAGCAACAAGCATTTCCAGTTGGATTGATTTCAACACGAGACATTTTAGATCATGTCGCTATATTCATTGAGAATCAGGGGAGCGTATAATCATGTTATATGACCATGCAATTGATGAAGAATTAGGACAAATGGATATAGATGCAGAAGCGTCTCTAAAAGCGTTAGAAGTCAGTGAAATACAAGTACCACTCCGAAGTTTGATGCGGTCATGCATTACGATTGATATTGCTGCAAGCACACAAGACGCAATTGATTTGCTAATTGAACATCATATTGGTGCTGCTTCTGTTGTGGAAGATGATGTGCTGCGTGGAATATTTGGCGAACGTGATGTATTGCGCAAAATTCTCAATAAACAGATTGGTGATCTAACACAAATACCTGTAACCCAATACATGAAAGTTGACCCGATAACAGCAAGTCCAGATGATATGTTGGATACAGCAGTGATGTATATGGCAAACGGTGGTTTTCGACATTTACCGATAATTAATGAAAATCAACATCCTATCGGAATGGTTTCGATTCGGGATGTTATCTCTTATCTCGTTGATTTTTTCCCTCAAGAGGTGTTGACATTGCCACCAAACCCAGTACGAGATGCGTTGAAAGCACGAGAAGGAGCATGACAAATGGACGAGGTCTTTTATAGGTGGACTATGTGGTGCCACCCCTACCATATTGAAAACAAAGGCTGAACACTGATGCGTAAGCAAGTAGAGCAAATTCAAGCGGCGACAGTTCTGTTTGCTGGGGACTCTGGCGACGGTTCCCAAACAATCGGAACGCAAATGACAGAAACCTCCGCAATTGTTGGAAACGATGTCGCTACCTTACCAGATTATCCTGCTGAAATTCAAGCACCCGCTGGCTCGCTCGCCGGTGTCTCCGGATTCCAATTACACTTCTCCAGTGAAACTATCCATACCCCTGGTGATACTTGTGATGTCCTTGTAGTGATGAATCCTGCTGCATTGAAAGTCCATCTTCATAAATTAAAGGATAATGGCATACTTATTGTCAACTCGGATAATTTCGCACGAAAAAATTTAAGACTGGCTGGTTATACTGACAACCCTTTAGAGGACGAAACACTTACAAAATACCAAGTTTTTCCTGTAGAATTGACACGACTAACACGTAAAGTGCTTGAAGACACCGATCTCAGTTTCAGCCAACAGGATAAATGTAAGAACTTTTTTGCACTCGGTATGATCCTCTGGTTATATAATCGTCCAATGGATTACACCATAAGATGGATTAAAACGAAGTTAGCAATCAAACGTCCAGAATTCATAGAACCGAATATATTAGCACTCCGAGCAGGAAATAACTATTGCGACATGACTGAACAATTTACGACTTCATACGAGGTAAAATCCGCCGAATTTGCTCCCGGAAAATACCGAAATATTGAAGGTAATATGTCTACTGTTCTTGGGCTCGTTGCTGCTGCAAAACAATCTGGATTAAAGTTGGTATACGGAAGTTACCCAATTACTCCTGCAAGTGATATCCTTCACTACTTAGCCAATTATCGTAACTTCGGAATCGTAACAATGCAGATGGAGGATGAAATCGCAGCTGTTGGTGTTGCAATTGGGGCTGCATTTAGTGGTGCTCTCGGAGTGACAGGAAGCAGCGGTCCAGGACTGGCACTAAAATCTGAAGCTATTAACCTCGCTATGATTGCCGAGTTACCTATCGTTGTATGCAATATCCAAAGAGCAGGACCCTCTACCGGAATGCCAACAAAAACTGAACAAGCGGACCTATTGCAGATGTTTTATGGTAGAAATGGAGAATCCCCTGTTCCTATTCTTGCAGCATGTCGTCCAACTGACTGTTTTGACACAGTTTATGAAGCCTGCCGAATTGCTGTGAAATATAGAACTCCAGTCATCTTTCTGTCCGAATTATACATTGCTCTTGGAGCAGAACCTTGGCTGATTCCAAATGTAGAAGATCTACCCAATATTCAACCGAACTTCCAGACTGCTGACAACGGTTTTGAACCTTATCTAAGAGATCCAGAAACCCTTGCAAGACCTTGGGCAAGACCCGGTACTCCCGGACTTGAACACCGTATTGGTGGATTGGAAAAGTCTGATATATCAGGTAACGTGAGTTATGATGCCGAAAATCACGAAAAAATGGTTAACATCAGAGCGGAAAAAGTTAAACGCATCGCTAACGATTTTCCTCCAACCGAAGTCTTTGGTGAACAAGAAGGCGATTTGCTTATGCTTGGGTGGGGAGGTACATTTGGGGCAATTCGTACGGTTGTTGAAAATAAATTGGATGAAGGTTGTTCCATTGGACATGTTCATTTACGACATCTCAATCCGTTCCCAAATGATTTAGGTGAGATTCTCAACCGATTCAAAACCGTTTTAATTCCAGAATTAAACTCAGGACATCTGTTACAATTGATACGCAACGAGTATCTAATTGATGCAGTGGGACTCAATAAAGTTCAAGGTCAACCATTCCATGTTTTTGAACTGGAATCTAAAATTCAAGCATACATATAACATAATTTCATACCGAGATTAAACAAACAAAAATTCACTTTATTATTAGTCTTGATTACTGTGCAGAAAGGTTGGCACACTTATGAAAAACAAAAAATCTTCAGGCATTCCGCTTGGGGTGCCTACCCTCTCATCAAACGATTTTAAATCCGATCAAGATGTACGGTGGTGTCCACGTTGTGGTGATTATTCTATTCTTGCACAGACTCGAAGAATTATGCCAGAATTGGGTATTCCAAAAGAGGACATCGTATTTATCTCTGGGATTGGATGTTCAAGTCGGTTTCCATATTATATGAATACCTATGGGTTTCATACAATCCATGGAAGAGCACCAACAATCGCTTCAGGTGTAAAAATGGCGAATCCTGACCTATCGGTTTGGGTTGTTACTGGTGATGGAGACGCACTATCTATTGGTGGAAATCATTTCATACATCTAATGCGACGCAACTTTGATATCAACGTGCTTCTCTTCAACAACAGAATCTATGGTCTGACTAAAGGACAATATTCACCTACATCAGAACAAGGGAAAAACACAAAATCGAGTCCGTTCGGTTCTCTTGAAGCACCCTTTAATCCGATTAGTCTGGCTTTAGCTGCGGGTGCTACCTTTGTTGCACGGTCTCTTGATACAGATTCTACTCACCTGCAATCCACAATTAAAGCTGCATTTGAACATAAAGGCACATCCTTTATTGAAATATATCAGGACTGTTATGTCTTTAATGCTAAGGCTTTTGAACTATACACGGATAAGTCAACGAAAGGGGACAATACTGTTCGACTTGAGCATGGTGAACCACTTCTCTTCGGCAACGATGGTGAGAAGGGAATTCAACTTAATAACTTCCAACCAGAAGTCACTACCGTGACAAACGGCACAGAGAATCTAATTGTTCATGATCAGTATGCCGAGAACACCACATTAGCAAACTTCCTTGCCAGAATGAGTGATATGCCTGAAATGCCACATCCAATCGGAATTTTCCGTAGCGTTCCTCAAAATTGTTACGAGGATATGATGACTGACCAGATTGCGTTGGCAAAACAGCAGAGAGGAGAAGGAAATCTTGAAGATCTTCTTAATGCTGGTGATACGTGGGTCGTGGAGTAACAAAACCCTTACAAATTATAACACATTCAGAAACATCTGTAACACAGAACGTTTAAGAAATATAGATGATTTTCTGTGGTCCAGTTTGTTACAGGATTCTGCCTATACAAAATATAAATGTTTGATGTAGACTATGCTGGTTAATGTCTGTTGAGGATTCGTTTTGTATCAGTTTTGATAAGAATGGTATATTATCCTTGTGTGAGGAGGAAATAATGAAGAATAAGTGGCATCTACGTTTTATACAGATATTTGGTTGTATTGCCCTCTGTAGTATCCTTGCATGGGCACAGAAAGATAATGAACCAATTAAGCAAGGTGTAACTGTATCAGAAGGTATAACTTTGTCTGACCTTGGTGTTACAGAAGAACAGAAAAACCAAATTGAAGCAATGTGGAAACTAAAACGTCAAAAACATGTCCAAGCTGTTACAGACCTGAAGACATTCAACCGATTGATAAAAGATACATTAATTGGAGATAAAGAGATTCGGGAAACGTTGAAGAAAATACGTCTGAAACGGAAAACAATGCACAAACAGATTGAGGAAGCTGAAGAAGCATTGATAAAGACCTTGGCACCAAGAGCACAACTTCATCTGACGGTATTAGGAATTTTGGATAACGGTTTACCACGTAGGACAGCAAAGACAACTGAGAAAAAGGAAGAAGTACAAAAAAATAGCGATGTTCCAAATCCTGTTGATGAGCCATCGGACAGAACACCACAATAAAAATGGTGGAGGATACCAGACTTGAACTGGTGACCTCTTGCATGCCATGCAAGCGCTCTCCCAACTGAGCTAATCCCCCACTTGTTTCAATATAAATAATAACACATAACTACTTCAAAAGCAAGTAATTTTTACCGGCTAAAGGACTATATAGTGCTAAGAATCTTCTGTTGATGCTGGTTACCAGGAATTTTAATCGTACATAACAAGTGAATTGACTTACGATATACAGTTTAATGACGATGTTTACTCAGAAATTTGTTTTATTTGAATGAAAATTTTAGGTATTGACACCTCAACCCCCATTGGCAGTGTTGCCTTGATAGATGGTGAAAACATCGTCGCTGAACATACCCTCAATATAGTCCAAGCACACTCATCCAGACTCATGCCAGCAATTGACACCGTTCTGAAATGGGGTGAAATCACACCAGATTCTTTAGATGGTTGCGCAGTTGGTATCGGACCTGGATCGTTTACAGGTATCAGAATAGGTGTCGCAACAGCAAATTCTCTCTGTTATGCTGTTGACAAACCTATTGTTGGCATTTCAACTTTAGAAGCAATTGCATATAATCTGCGGTGGACTGACGGTGTTATATGTCCGATTCTTGATGCACGGCGGAAGGAAATATATGGCAGTGTTTTCCATGGGGGTACTGAATGGCAACGCCTTACTGAAGACCTATGTTTACCAATTGAATCCTTCCTTGACGAACTAATTAACCATATTCCTAATAATCACGCTACCATTTTCGTTGGGGACGGTCTTATCACATACGGAGATACTATCAAAGAACGGCTTGGTAATAAGGCACATTTCGCAGATGCTATCTTCAATGTTCCGCGCGGCACATCAATTGCGAATCTCGGTGTTCAACGTCTGAATCAGGATGATAGTGATAGTTATTGGACTTTAGTACCGAATTATGTTAGGGTTAGGTTGTATTAGTCAAAGGAAATCAGGTAACAACACACTAACTAATTGTATTTCACTATTATCAATTTACCTTCCTTGAAATGAACCGTATTTTCAAAAACACATCATCCCTGTTTAGTGCCCATCTTATTGGTCGTTTTGGTTCTCTGGTAATCACACTCTGGCTTATGCCCCGGATTTTTACAGAGAACGAATTAGGTGGTTATTTTGTTGCAATTGCTATAACCAACCTAATCGCGAGTCTGACCGAACTCGGTATTCAGAACCCGTTGATTAGGGAAATGACGTTGCAATTGGATCAGACGCGCCACTATCTCGGCAACGCGCTCCTTGTCCGTCTGATTATGTCGATTGTGGCTTATGCACTCATGATTATTAGCGGCATATCTCTTGGATACACCACAATAATCATCACGATGATAGTGTATTTAGGGTTAGCGGAAATTGTCAATTCTATTGCTCAACTATACAGATGTGTCTTCCGCGCGCACGAAGATATGAAATATGAGGCATTGACGGTAGTGGCAGAACGTGCAACCTTCTGTATTGTAGGGGGAATTGCAATTCTACATGGTTATGAACTTGTAAACGTATGTCAAGTGGCACTAATCGCAAGCGGAATTAACATGTTGTTGAGTATAGGATTTACCAGATACCGTTTTACATCGTTACGTTTTAAGCCTAATCGTGAAGTTATCAAAGTACTAATGCAGCAAGCACTTCCATTCGCTGTTGGCAACCTATTCCACCTCATCTATTTTCGAGTTGATGCGATTATGTTGTCAAAACTCAGTCCGTTTGGTGTCGTTGCAAATACTTGGTATGGATTACCGTATACGTTTGTCAATGCTTTTACAACGTTACCGGGAGCATTTATGATGGGTGCTATGTTTCCCGTGCTATCTCGTGTCTATGAAAATGAACGAGATAGATTATCCAGCACATATACATTTGGTGTAAGGTGGATGGTAATATGTGCGGTTCCTTTGACAGTAGGACTTACAATCATATCACCTGAAATTTCACGCGTGTTGTTCTCAACCTATAACCAAGATACCATTGAGAAGATTGCAGATGCCATGAGATGGTTGAGCGTATCTGGCGGTATGATATTCTTAACAACCGTTGTCTTAACAATACTACGTGCGGCAGATAAACGACGTGTATTTACTATTCTAATGGGAACGACTGCACTTCTTAATATCGGATTGAACCTATTCCTGATACCGCGTTTCAGTCACGTCGGTGCTGCTGTTGCAATGGTTGTAAGCGAGGTATATCTATTAATAATCGGGTTTCGATACATATCAAAACACATTGCTAAACTCACGGAAATAAGTTATATCTTCAAGTCTATCCTTCTGTCGACTGTAATGGGAATCGGTTTAGTACTGTTGAAAGGAATATTGACAATTTGGATTTTAATTCCCTTGTCAATTCTATTTTATGGCGGTGGAATTGCCGTTTTAGGTGAAATCCGAACACAGTATGAATATGATTAGTTTGTAGAATGGAAAGAGGTTTTAATAATACTGATACCATTTCCTTCACTGTATTATTTGCTACTTGATAAATGTTGATTTGAAATATCACTATCACATATTTGTGATATTATTGACTATAAAACTAAGGAGAAAGGAATGCTAAGAAACATATTTAAAGGTGGTGATAAAACCCCTGTTGCACCAGATGTAGAAAATGAAAAAGATAGTTGGTTCAACCGCCTAAAATCTGGTTTAGCTAAGACGCGAAGCCGTTTTATATCAGAACTTTCAGGCTTGCTGAGAACGGGTAGAAAAATTGATGAAGATCTTATGGATGAGATAGAAGAAATACTTATCCAAGCTGATGTAGGAGTTGACACAACACTCAAATTGATGGATAACGTTAGAGAAACCGTTAAAGAAAAAGGCTTGGGTGATTCATCAGAATTAGGGACAGTCATTAAGGACGAAATTATGAATCTACTCGGTGAAGATAAGCCGATGTCTCTTGAAGGTGAAACCCCCTATACCATTTTAGTTCTTGGTGTGAATGGTGCTGGAAAAACTACCACAATAGGAAAACTCGCAAGTCGATTTAATTTAAAAGGAAAACAAGTTCTTGTTGCTGCAGGAGATACATTTCGTGCTGCTGCAGAAGATCAATTGGCAATATGGTGTGAACGGGCAGGAGCAGAACTAATACGCGGTGGAGAAAGTGCTGAACCTGCATCTGTAGTATATGATGCGATTCAGGCAGCGAAACATCGTGAAGCAGATGTGTTAATTGTGGATACAGCAGGTAGACTCCATACCAAGAAACCATTGATGGATGAGTTATCAAAAATAGGACGTGTGATGGGACAAGCACATGCAGGAGCCCCAAACGAGGTATTGCTTGTCATTGACGGCACTGTGGGACAGAATGCCCTAATGCAAGCCAAGATATTCAATGAAGCTGTTCCTATTACTGGTGTCGTAGTTACAAAACTGGATGGTACTGCTAAGGGTGGAATTGTAATAGCAGTAAAAGCTGAACTTGGCGCGCCAGTTAAATTGATTGGTATAGGTGAGAAACTTGATGATTTGAGGGATTTCGCAGGTGCAGATTTTGTTGAGGCACTCTTTGCAACAGAAGAACCTACCTCAGAGATGTAACCCACAGCAAATCTATACTGTGGGTTACCACACGGCTACACACAGACTGAAATTTGGTTGTAGAGAAGTTAGTATCAGTTCTTCAAGATTATTGACAAATGATAATATTTGCTATACATCTGACTCCTTCAAGTAAGATTTTAGATGTTTGCGTAGATTACGATGTGCATGGAATAGATGCGCTTTAACAGTTCCATCAGATCTACCGACCACAGCAGCGATGTCTTTGAGGGATAATCCATCCCAGTGTCTTAGGATAAAGATTTGACGTTGCTTCGGCGGTAATTGTCGTATTGCCTTACGAATCTGAACTCTAAGTTCCTTATTTTCAGCAGCTTTCGCGGGAGAATCTGAACGTAAATCAGGGAAATTTGCCATAGGCAATTCGTCACCTTCCTCAGATTCATATACCATCACTTCTGATCGCGCTTTTTTTCTCAGGAAATCAATACATAGGTTGAAGGTAATTCGGTATAGCCAACTATAAAACTGGCATTGCCCTTTGAAATCACCTAAACCTTGGTATGCCCGTATGAATGCATCTTGGGTTATGTCAAGTGCATCTTCATGGTTAGGAACAAAACGCTGAACTAACCGGTAGGTACGTTTTTGATAACGTGTAAATAGAGTATCAAACACTTCCGTGTCACCCTGCTGAAACTGTTCAATTAGTTGTGCATCATCATTATTACAAGCAGGAGGAATACTATCGTGGCTTTGGGACTGCATGTTCTCCTCTTTTGTGTCAGTGGTTGCAACTGAAACCAGTTAACCTTTGATAGAATTGAAGTCACCGATTTTTTTGCTTTTGGACTTTACGGAACCATCGTTTATATCTGTCACTATCTTTCAACATTTGTCGGAGTATAACTAATTCCTCATCCTCATCTTCACATGGAGCATTATCAAGCAATGTTAACAATTCTTCATAGACAACTTTGTCTTCCTCAATAAGAGAAGAGAGTAAGTTTTCAAAATGTTCACCATGTCCGAGTAATGAGAAGATCTGATTTGTATGTCGGATTTCCTCTGAGGCAGCTTGATTAAGGTATGCGGCAAGTTCATGTTCATTACGTTTTTCCGCGATTTGTGCAAGAATAAGTCGGATCCCAACGAGTTTTAGTTTTGCTTGTGCAAGTTCGTCAAGATCTGTTTCAAACTTTTCTTGTATACTATCATCATCACGTGGGTGTAACTGTGCATAACTTGGCCACACTGGCTTTGCCATTACCTGTTTCAACTTTTTTAGGCTTTCAATCAGATTCTCTTGTTCCACAGGAGACAGTTGACCAAAAGTATGATCCCAAAAATCTACTGCATAATCAAACCGTTCTTTAAACAATTCAGTGGATTGTGGTGTAAGTTGAATGCGAGCGCGCCTCCGATCCTCTTCACATTTACGACGGACAACCCAACCGTGTTTCTCAAGTCGACCGACCAAACCTGAGACTGTATTATGTGCAAGACCTAAATGCTCACCTAATTCGTTTACATACATGCCGGATTCCCGACCGTACCAGTGAAGGTGTTGCAGTGCATTAAACTGAACAATTGTCAAACGATTGGGGACAACATCCTGAATAAACCTGGATTTGACTGCCGCCTGTGCATGACGCATCACTCGCATCACGACATCAATTTCTTGGTTAAATTCCCGGTTTTTCGACATTTGCAAATACGTCCTATATGAGAGTTATTTTCCGTCGTATACGACATAAATTATATAATAATATTTAATGGTTGTCAAATTAAAATGCAAATACTTGATATTCTTGGCTTTTAATTGCTACCAACCAGACGTTGAGCTTTCATTTTCCGTTTACGTTTCGTTTTCGATTTCGATTTCGTCCTTTTTGGGGTAACCAGATTTTCAACCAATTCCTGTTGTTGATTCTGATTTACCTCAATAACTTTTTTCTGCTGTTCTTCCTCATATTCCGCATAAGTACCATCAAATAAGTGTGTATTTGTACCTTCTTTTGAAACTTCAAAAACCAACATTTTGGTTGCTAAACTGTTCAATAGAAACCTATCATGAGAAATAATAAATATCGTTGCGGGATACTGAGCCAGTGCTTTCTCAAGTGCTTCTCGAGCAGGAATGTCAAGATGATTCGTCGGTTCATCAAGCAACAGAACATTCGCGTTTTCTAATAATAACTTCGCCAACTGAACACGACTCTGTTCTCCACCACTCAGGTTTCCAATTTGTTTGAAAACATCGTCCCCGGTAAATAGAAACTTTGCTAAATAACCTCGTATCTCCTGTTGAGTCTTCTGTGGACAAAGTTCCCAAACCTCCTCAAGCACCTCATTTTCTTGATTGAGACCTTCTAATTCCTGAGTATAATAGCCAAATTTAAGGGTCGGACCCACCCAAAGTTCACCTTTAGTAGGTTTTTCCTGACCTAAAATCATTCTGAATAACGTGGTTTTTCCTGTTCCGTTCGGTCCCAATATGCCAATAACATCTCCTCGGTCTACCTCAAAGGTAAGATCTGTGAATAAAACTTTTTCGTCAAACTGTTTACTAACGTTATGGCATCGTAAAATGTCATTTCCACCACGTGTCTCTTGTGTGAAGTTGAGCTTCACAGTTGGTGCATCAGGTTTCGGTTTTCCAACCGTTTCCAACCGTTCCAGTTTTTTTTGTCTTCCTTGTGCCTCACGCGTTCGCTGTCCGGCTATATTACGTTCAATGAACTCCTTTTCCTGTGCCACAAATGCTTGTTGCATTTTGAATGCGCGCTGGTCAACGATTCGCTCAATGTTTTTGATTTCTAAGTACTTAGAATAGTTGCCTCGATAGATGTTAATTTTACTTGATTCAAGTTCCCATATTTTTTGTGCGATTTTGTCTAAAAAATATCTATCGTGGGACACTACAAGAACACCACCTTTGAATTCGGTATTCAGATAATTCTCTAACCACTCTATTCCGTTAATGTCAAGATGGTTCGTTGGTTCATCAAAGAGCAATAAATCAGGTTCCTCTAAAAGTAACTTTGCCAAAGTTGCCCGACTCTTTTGACCTCCACTAAGTACACTTATTGGTAGATTGAAATCCTGTTCGGTAAAACCTAATCCACCAAGTATGCGATTGATCCTATGTTCGTAGTTATACCCACCGAGTCGGTCATGCTGTTCCTGTATCCGTGCGTATTCCTGCAATAACTGAGGTGTTTCACTGGTTTCCATCTCCTCAGCCAGCATGAGCATTTTGTCTTCAAGGGCAGACTGTTCATGGAATACCTTTAGCATTTCCTGGCGTAACGTACAATCTCGTTGTAAATCAGGTTCTTGACTTAAGTAACCAATACGTCTACCCTTTGCCAAAACAACATTTCCTTTAAAATCGGTGAGGATAGAACTTATCACTTTTAATAACGTAGTTTTTCCAGATCCGTTACGACCAATTAACCCAATTCTGTCACCGGGAGCAATTGCGACAGATATGTCATCAAGAATTATATCAGGATCATATCGTTTTGTTATGTGATTTAATGTTACTAAGGACATAGTATCTATCTCTGTGAACTATATTAAAACTACTGATATCCGCTTATAGAAATCATAAGGTAATTGATTGCCAATTTGTGCTACGTGTAATCATCTCTTGGTATAATTCTGCATTTACTACATTAGGATAACGTATATTAAATTGTCTAAATCGCCAAAATGCAATTGACAGTGCAGCATAATGAATAAAACCATCCAAGCTATCCCATTCATCTTCTGTTAAAGGACGCAATGAATTGTAGGAATATAAGAAACCGTGGACTGCGGGAATATCCAATTGATGTTGGTTTGTATAACAACACCCAATTATTGTCATTGCAACATCAATTAGTAATATATCGTGACAAGCTTCCTCAAAATCAAGAATTGTCACCATTTTTTCACCATCAAATAGGGTGTTATCCAAAAAAAGGTCCCCGTGTAATAGTCCTTTAGGTAGCGTTTTTTCTAACTCAGGTTTGATCCATTCCAGTTCTGATTTCAGCCATGTGAGAAACGGATGTGAGTGAAATTGTGTTTCCTTCACTTCATCCAGAAAAGGTGTAATTTGTATCATCCCCATTGGAAAACGTGGTAATCCTGTCAACGGTGATATCCTATGTAATTGTGCTAAAGCACTACCTATCTGTTCCAGCACATTTTGCGAAGGATTCGGTGTCTTACCATCTAAAAACGGATATATCATCACATTGTAGTCTTGGGTGACATAAAGCATTTCACCACTTTTTAGTAAGACTGGATATACAGTTGGGTATGAATGCTGCTGGAGATGGATCAACAGTTTCATCTGCATTTGGAGTTCTGTTATATTTTTCTCATCGCATATTTTTAGTAAGAATGTACCTTTTGTTGTAGTTAACTTGAAATTACTGTTTCCAAATCCGCCAGAGATATTCTCTAATAAAAGTGTATTACCAACTGGATAATGGGATACAATGTCGGTAAGTTCTTCTGATGATAGTTTTGTATATTGTGCCATATAGTGTAATGTGATTTTATTACTTTAACTGTTCAGTGGATTGGATCAACGATTTATATTCAGGTAATTCTCGTATATTATCAAATGCGGATTCCATTTTTGCTGCGTCTTGTGCTGTTTTATCTGTACGAATTGCTTCTCTTAGATGAACTAAAGTCTTATCTATTAAGGTTGTTTTCGAGGTGAATAAATGTACCTCATCTGCTTTCACAGCATAAGCAACTGCGAGGTTATAATGTGCCTTTGCAAAATTTGTATCCAGTTGTGTGGCTCGTTCCCATGCAAGTATTGCCTGATTAAGTTCACCCATATTACCATAGACTGATCCAAGATTATAATACGGAATTGCCCATCCCGGTTCAATCTGAATAGCCAATTGTAACTCAGTTATAGCTTGTGAGAGATTACCTACCTTAGCATATTCTAATCCCCATTGATAATGTGCTCTTGCTGCTTCACTGGGTTCAGGAACATCAGTTTTTTGTGAATATGGTATGCTCTTCGGTCCACATCCTATGAGCAGTAACATAAAACAAGATAATAACATATATCTCATAACACACCTCGGTTTGAATGTAACAGTATATAGTGTCCGTTCTCTATTTTGTAGGGACATCCCATAACATGATGGTCCCATCATATGATAGTCACTTTCATGATTTTGCCTGTCCAGCGTAACGCTTGAAACATCTTGACCCATCCGATTTTGGGTAGCTTGATACGTTTACCTTCTACTTGAACAGATTGATTATTTGTCGTAAAAGAATCCTTTTTACCACGTTTCTTAAACATCGGAAATTTGGCACGTTTGGATACCCAATTCGCAATCGCAGCTGAGAGATTCACAAAGATGCTTTTGTTCGCAACAACTTGATCTTGTGTCTTTGTCCAAGCATAAGTTTTCTTAGCAACATTAAATCTTTCATTCAACTTGGATGTAGAGAGAAACTCATCATTCTCTAATCCTGACTTAAAATCTGCTAAGGCATAATTATAGGCAAAACGGGCATAACCACATTGCTGAGTAAACCAATTATACTGCTTGTTATTTGGAATTAAGGCAATCTTATGTGTTTTAAAGGGCATATCACTATTTCCTTGAAAGGTCACTACTTCCCATTTGTGGTGGTATGCAGATACGAAAAATATCTGCACTGAAGTAGTCCTACAAGGATACCATGTTTCACGCTGAAAGTCAGGTTATATTGTGGTGTCTACATCCCCGTGCTAAAGCAACGGGGTTTTGACACCAAAGATTGATAATTATTTTGCTGGTACATCCCAAAGAAAAATAGTTCCATCGTTATAACCCAAATGACCAATACTACCACTTATGCTTGCGAGAGTTTTACCATCCGGTGTGAAGGATAGATTATTAATAAAATTTCCATGACCTTCGTAGGTAACGAGAGAACGTCCAGTTGCAACTTCCCAAAGATATATTTTACCTGATGAATCACCACTTGCAAGAATGGTATTATCTGGAGAGAATGCCAATTTGCTAACTGCATATTTATGCTTAAGTGTAGTGAGATTACGTTTCGTTGCCATATCTAACAGATAAACTTCCATATTTTTTCCTCCAGCTGCAAGCGTTTTACCATCATGTGCAAATGCAAGTGCATAAACACTGAATTCACGCATATTGAATATCGCAGATATCTTATCCCTCCAACTCTTGGGTGTTTTGAGTGTATAGTGTTCACCAGTTTGTGTATCATGCAAACGCACGTCTCTCCCAATAACTACCGCAAGTATATTACCATCGGGAGTAAAAGCAGATACAAAAGCACGTTGCTTCTCCAATGAAAGATTTTTTAATTTTCTTTTAGATGGAACATCCCATATCTCAATTCCTCCCTTTGTCTCAATTGCCAATTTTTCACCATTTGGAGAAAATATACTTGTATCATGGATACTTAATACTGTTCCATCATCATATCCAATATATAAGTCGTTAGATAATAAGTTTGTGATAGAAAAATTATCAATTTGTTCTCCAGTATGAATATCCCACACATTAATAATGCATTCGTCTTTTTTATTTTTACTCTGACTGATAAGTTTTCTGGTATCACTGCTAAACTCTAATCTACTTAGACTGTTGGTTTTAATTGTTTTACGTATTTTTCCACTATTAACATCCCAGAGCTGTAAGTTACCCGCATTATTTCCACTTGCAAGTATTTTACCATCCTTAGAAAACGATATTGCCGTAAATGATTGCGAATAACCTGTGGACAGTGCTCGTAGTTGTTTAGTGTTATTCGTTTCCCACAATGCAACTCTACCATTGCTATCAGAGGTCGCAAGGATTGAACCGTCGTGTGATAATACAAAACGGTCAGGATAACGATCTAACCACTCTATCACTGGACTGTGTGATGCAATTTCCTGTTGTGTCATAATATCCCAAATCCCATAGCCTTCTCTATCTACAATAGCGAGAGTCTTTACGTCTCCAGATAATCTTATTTTCACTTTGTCGGGAAATGTTGCGATTTTACGACGTGATGCTATATCCCAAATCACATGACCTTCGTCTCCAGAAATAGCTAATGTTTTGCCATCACCCGAAAACTTTATACCTAAATTCCACGAGGAAAAAACTCCAAGTTGCTCACCTGTATCAACATCCCAAAGTTCAATGCCACCACCCTGGCCTGACCAGCCATCCCATCTGGCACGACGGTAATCAAATATACTCACAAGTGTTTTTCCATCTGGTGCAAAACTTATAGAATTAACCCATTTCGTGTATTGCTTTCCCTTCTTAATATCTGGATCAAGGTTATATGGACGAGAATACTGAATAGGTAATTCATTGCTAATATACGTATATGATTTCAATGTCCTTATCAGGTTTCCTGTCTTTCCATTTTTGATACTTATTGTTCCATCCTTATTACCAATAGCACATATAACATCACCCATTACACCGACATAGTAATCAGTTTCAAGTTTCCAATTTTTAAATTTTCTCGGATTGAGTTTTGGTAAATTTGGATTGAAAGTAACTATATGTTCACCATTATTGACGTTCCACAATTGTACTATTCCATCCCAGCCGTTCTGACTTATGAGAATGTTACTATCAGGTGTGAATTTAAGAGAACCGTAAAAGTCTATAAATGCATCCATTTTATGTAGGTCTACACCGGTTTCAGTATTCAAGAGTCGAATTGTCTTGTCATAAGTGCTGAATGCAAATATCTTACTATCTGGTGAAAATGCTATCTTGGTGACATTATGTGGATCGAATCTTATCAGTGGTGCGCTTTGTGTCCTTGTGCTAATATCATATAACCATACCCCAGCAGTAGTAACTACCCCCAACCGTTTATTGTCAGGTGAGATCTGAATATCTTTTATCAGACCTTTACCCAATCTTGCTTTGGCACCCTTTGGTAAGTTCAATTGCGTATAGTCTTCGGATAAACTATACGGTATCCATTGCAATGAAAGGATGTATATTAACAATAATAGAGAAAAAAGTTTAGTTTTCACTTTTACCTCTGCCACCATCTCTTTTTGTCTTGATACGACGCGAGCAGTTTTGATATTTCTTTGTCCTTATTGTCTAACCGTAATACCGCATCACATGCTTCAATGACCTTCTGTTTGTCCTCATCAAGACCAGTTTTTTGAAATGTGTTATGGTAACTATTGGCAATTGCTGTAAAATATGCGATTACATCAATGTCCGAAGGCATCTCTGTTGGAAGGTTTTTTGTAGTTTCAATTGCATCATTCCATGACTCAAGCTTAGCGTAACAAATAACCTTCAGAAACAGTGGAGTCAATTGTGTATTATCCAGCCAATGTGCTTGTTCATAACAGTTTATTGCTTCTGTGAAAGCATCGTTTTCAAAGTGCAGTTGTGCTAAAGTAGTATAAAATGCATATAACCCTTCATTAGAAATGGAGTAAAACTCCGCACTGTTGTTAATTAACCAGTCTCTTTCAATAAGAAAATCAATTGCTGTATTTCGTTCCTCATCTGTGATACTTATATCAGTAAGGAGATGCTTTGCGATTGCTGCGTTAGGAAAGATCTTTGTTCGGCTTGCCAGTAATGGATATGCTTGCACATGTTTGTCCATTGCTATTAGTTTGATTCCCGTTGCTATACGAAAAAGCGATACGATTTGGTCACTGTTTTGTCGTGACATCTGTTCTGTAATCTCCTCTCTATTGAGAGAAAAATGTTGATTTAGATTATCAACTGCTTGTCTAATCTCCGAATGTTCTGAATCAAGTTGGTGTGCTTGTGATAAGAATCGTTGCGCAGCAAAGAGTTCTCCCCATTCGTGATAGATATTACCAAGTCGGAAGTTTGCATACGCAATTGTCTGAGAATTAGATTCACTTTGGATAACCTCCTCGTATGTTTGGATGGCTTCCGTAGTATGTTCATCCTTTTCCAGTTTTTGTGCGTGTTCAAGTAGTTTCATCATTCTAATCATCTACCTTGAATCAATTTAATACACATTACTTCAAGTGCAAATATTTTGGAAACATTCGTCTGTAATAGCGTTTTTGTTTGAAATATGGTTTTGATAGCGCGTTGTATTCGGTTAATAGAATAGTGTGACACAAGTGTTTGGAGTTGTTCTAAAGCATCTGTATGAGTTAAATATTCTTTTGGTGCATCCTGTTGCACCAACATTAGATCACGATACCAAGTTATCAAGTCGTCTAATCTCTCTTGTTCATTTTCAAATTCTTCTGCTAAACGGAATGCAGCTAATAGGTTTGTTTCTGCCATAATTTCTGGTATTGTACCGCTATCTCTAATTCCCTTGTCTATAAGTGTAATCGCTTTTCCTACAACACCCTGTGAAAGTACTGCAGCCGCAGAAGCTCCATCTGTATCAATGGAGAAACGGTCCAGTAATGCATCTGATAACTCTTCAGTCGGCATTGGGTAAAACGTGAGAATCTGACAACGTGATCGTATCGTAGGCAGCATTGTTTTCAGGTTTTCTGTCAATAAGATTATTGTGGAAGATGCAGGTGGTTCTTCAAGTGTTTTGAGTAAAGAATTTGCAGCGGAGTCGTTCATTTTCTCAGTGTTTGCAATTATGTATATTTTTCTTTCACCTTCAAGTGGTTGATACACGATCTGCTGTTGCAGATGTCGTATCTGGTCAATCTTTATCTGTGCACCATCAGGACGGATAATCCGTAAGTCAGGATGGTTTCCGTTTTTTATCTTTCGGCAAGCACGACATTCACCGCAGGAAGTTACATCTGTAGGACTCTCACATAAAATAAGATTAGCAAAGTATAATGCGACAGTTTCTTTACCAATCCCTTGTTCACCAGAAAAAAGGTATGCACCTGCAACACGTTCAGATGTAACAGCATTTTTGAGTTGTGTAATTATGTTTTGATGACCTATTATCATATTTGGCATTTATTAATATAACATGATTTAGATATACGAATAAAAACTCTTATTATTGTAACGTGAGTTTGATAAATCAAATTTATTAGACACGGTGCGGTTAGGAAACCACACCTACCGGGATTATGGGAATAAGATTTTATGTAAATGAAGTTCATATATCTATTATCAAACTCACGTTATTTCCATACTACAATTGTGACTTCTTCAAACGTCACAGTGACTTAATGAATCCAGTCAGGACAAGGAATGTGACGCGATTTTGGCTTTTTTTATTTTGGCTCCTTTTCAGTTCTATTTCGTTCAACATATAAGTGTAAATTTTTTGAGGATAAATCTGTTACCCGCGGCATCAACGCACTCCAAGCAAATAATTCATTAGGCTAAGATTTCACTTCTTAGTTTATAAAATCAGTGTTCCTGTTTAATCATGGATTCACAATATCTTTTAGAATATCTCAACTCGTATAGTCGGTATAACCTTATCTTCTAAACATATGTTAATTATATACAATTATTTTGTATATGTCAAATAAATAATTATATATTTACATTAGAAAATATATTTGTATTTCATTATAACGTGAGTTAAGTGTAAGAAATAAATGATTTGCTTGACACGATTCTTTTTTTTGTTTCGGACACGAGTAGTTGATGAATAGTGTCTTCATCAAGCTGTGCGTCAATTAATACAACCCTATGTGGTTCTGATTTTGCAATTGCTAAATAACCCTGTCGCACTTTTTGGTGTGAGGTGAGTTTTTCGTGTTCAAGTCGGGATAGTGGTTCATCAGAATTCCGTTTACGTTGAAGACCGATTTCCGGTGATAGATCAAGAAGAAATGTTACATCAGGAGTTAATCCTCCCGTAGCGATGTGGTTTACTTTTTCTATTTGCTGGAGTGCAATCCCTTTGCGATATCCTTGGTATGCAATGGTGGCATCACTAAATCTATCACAGATAACAATTTGTCCAGTATTTAATGCGGGTAATATACTTTCGGTAACATGTTGTGCACGTGCGGCAGCAATCAACAATAATTCAGTAGATGCACACATATCAGAGTTGGATAGAAAGATATTCCGAATCTGTTCTGATATTGGAGTGCCTCCTGGTTCCCGTGTGACCAGTACATTCTCACCAATTGCATCCGCTAATCGGTGTATTTGTGTTGATTTGCCTGCACCTTCAACACCTTCAAGCGTGATAAACAAACCATTGTGTTTCATGAGTTAAATGATACCACGTAGAGAGTAGTGTATCAAGTGGAATTTGTAGGTAACCTATATTACTTTGACACATAAGCATATTTAATGTTATATTATATGAAAGTATGCGTTCTGCTAATACAGAAGCAGAAAACGAGATTATATAATGAGTATGCTACCCCCCAAAATATGGCAATATCAGAACCCAAATAGGGAATTGAGTCTCAACTTCGCTATAGAACTCAATATCCCACCACTCGTTGCGCGCTTACTTGTAAATCGCGGTATTAAATCCATTGATGAGGCAAAAACCTACCTTTATCCGACCTATACAGACCTTCACTCTCCATTTAAAATGGCAGATATGGAGAAAGCAGTTGAACGCATTCGACAAGCAATAAAAAAAGGTGAAAAGATATGCATTTATGGTGATTATGATGCAGATGGTACAACAGCAACTGCACTGTTGGTAAATGCATTTCGTCATATTGATTATCCTGTAGACTACTACATCCCGCATCGCTATGATGAAGGTTACGGTCTCAATAAGGAAGCAGTAAAGGAGATTGCAACCAACGGATGTTCTTTGATGATCACTGTTGATTGTGGTATTACATCCATCAATGAGGTTAAACTTGCAAATGAACTTAGTATGGATATAGTCCTTACTGATCACCACCAACCCCCAGAATCTGACCCTCCTCCAGCTTATGCTATCATTTCACCAAAAGTTTCTGGGAATGAATATCCGTATTTAGAACTGGCAGGTGTGGGATTAGCATTCAAATTAGCACAAGGATTGATAGATGATGAAACATATTTGACCTCACTCCTTGATCTTGTCGTATTAGGTACAGTTGTAGACCTTGCCCCACTCACTGGAGAAAATCGGACGTTAAGTAGACTTGGACTGGCAGAAATCAACAGAAATCAGCGTATCGGGATAAAGAAACTTTGTGAAGTTGCTGGATATAATGGAAAGCCATTGTTCGGACAAACACTATCCTATGTCTTAGGTCCACGTTTAAATGCAGCCGGACGGATGGACACTGCAAAAACAGTAGTTGAACTTCTAACGACTGACTCACCTGATTCGGCTGTGAAACTTGCACAGGAATTAGATAAATGTAATCAGGATCGTAAAGACATTGAAATTAAAATACAAGAAAAAGCAGTAGAACTACTACACCAAGATGATAACTTTGAGCAATCTAAGGGATTAGTTGTCGCAAGTAGTTCTTGGGGTGAACATGCAAAAGGGGTTGTTGGGATTGTTGCTTCACGTTTGAAGGAACAGTTTTACCGTCCAGTTTTTGTGCTAACTATTGATGGACAGGAAACATCAGGTTCTGGTAGAAGTATTGATGGATTGAATCTTGCAGATAGTTTGAACAGCTGCTCTGAATTACTTATCAAACACGGAGGGCACAAGGCTGCGGCAGGAGTTACTTTAAAAACAGAGAATCTCAATAAATTTAAGAACGCATTTAATAAATTTGCTTGCGACCACCTGAATGAAACTGACTTGATACCCAAACTTGACTTTGATTTTGAAACAAATTTGTCATCACTTACGTTAGAAACTTTAGAACAGTTTAAATTACTTGAACCATTTGGACTGTCCAATCCATCACCTTGTTTTGTCAGCAAAGATTTAAATATAGAAGTGCAGCCATCTTTAATGGGGACTGATCAACAACATATAAGAATGTCAGTCAGTGAAGGGAATCAATCACTACGCACAATTGGATGGCGTAAAGCTCAACACCTTACGACACTTAATCGAAAAAATATTTCGTTAGACATGGCTTTTTCACCAGAAATTAATGATTATCAGGGTGTGAAATCAGTGCAGTTGATTCTTGAAGAATTTCGTGTGAATGACCGTGCACCAGATCTTCAGGTATTTCCACCAAGCGATACTCCTTCGATTGGTAAAGTTGTAGACTATCGTAATCAGAATAAAAAAGATATACTCTTTTCTTTGCTCAATAGTAACAAAGGATGTATAATATATGTACAAAATACCCAGAAGATAAACCAATTACTAACAAGTGTAATTGTTGATAAAGCATCATACTTTGGTAGACATGATGAAACAACAACCGAATTAGAGGAAATAGCATTATTAGAAAAAGTTAAGAATGGTGATTACATAGGAATAGTTTCTTCCGGCAAGTTTTCTGAAACCGCATTAAAATCTGTTCCTGTTATTGATCATATTGTATTTTGTCACCTTACGGTTCAACCAGATATGTTTTATAGTAGGTGTAAACCAATATCCTACACACAAAATACTACTTTTATACATCTTTTATATAACACAGATTCTGATGTGAAGTTGTTCCATGAATGTTTAGATAACATATATCCAGATAGGAATCAACTTGCTAATTTTTATAGAGAACTGAATGAAAACACAAACTCCGAATATACAAATCTTGATAGGTTGAATGAAAGTTTTGAGGATTATTCAGTTGAGGAGATAGACACACGACTAACCATATTTGAGGAATTAGGTTTCATTGAAAGAAAATCAGATAATGAAGGACTCCATTTCAGACTGCTCCATAGCCATAGACAAGATTTAGACATGTCAAAAACCTATCGGAAATGTGCATTGTTAAAACTCGAAAGTCAGGATTTTATGAATTTCCAACTTGAGAGAAACTGCCAACAAATTTGGGAGCGCATAACAGATGAGTGTGAAATCCCTAATCAATGAAATTCAGAAGAATATCCCTGAGGAAGAAACCGACTTTGATTTTCTCAGAACGTGTTATAGTTTTGCAGAGAACGCACACAGGAAACAACTGCGAAAGTCCGGTGACCCCTATTTTATGCATTGTGTCAGGACAGCAGAAATACTGGCACAACTGCAATTAGATATGGATACGATCTGTGCAGGCTTGATGCACGATGTGTTAGAGGATACTGGAATAACACGCGATGAGATGAAGAAAAAGTTCGGTAATAATATCGCTAATTTAGTTGAAGGTGTGACTAAAATTGGGAGATACAAATTTAGTGGTGGTCAGCGTAAAAGGCAAGCTGAAACATACAGAAAGTTGTTATTAGCCACTGCTGAAGATATGCGTGTCATCCTAATAAAACTTGCTGATCGTCTCCATAATATGGAGACACTTGATTATTTATCCGCTGAACAGCAACAGCGGATTTCTAAAGAAACATTGGAAATCTATGCTCCTATCGCCCACCGCCTCGGTATATGGTCAATGATGAGCCGTTTAGAAGACTTATCTTTTAAATACCTCTTACCCGAATCATATAGAGAAATCGCAGACCTACTCAATGAAAAACTTGAAGAACGACAAGCATACTGCAAAAAAATGGAAGCCATTATACAGGCTGAGTTTAAAAAGCATGGTATCAGAGCAATTGTTAGAGGTAGGACTAAACATATATATAGTATCTACCAGAAAATGCATCAGAAAGGTACTCCGTTCAAAGATATATGTGATTTAGTGGGTTTACGCGTGCTTGTTGAAGATGACTGGAGTTGCTATAATGCACTTGGCGTATTACATTTACGATGGAATTATCTTCCTGACCGTGTGCGCGATTGGATAGGACAACCTAAGAAGAATGGTTATCAATCTCTCCATACCACTATCTTAGATGATGGAAAACCGATTGAAATCCAGATTCGAAGCAAGGAGATGCATCAGGTTGCTGAAAATGGAATCGCTGCACATTGGAGCTATAAAGAAGGTGTTCCAACAACTAAAGAAGCACTGTCCATTTACGCCAATTACAAAGAGATGCTTAACGACATTCAGGATACTCCTGATGTACCCGGAAGATTCATTGAATCAATGAAACTGGAACTATTTCAGGATGAGGTATATGTATTTACCCCGAAAGGTGATATACATGCACTACCTGTAGGTTCAACTGCAATTGACTTTGCTTATAAAATCCATACCGATATAGGTAATACGTGCTGTGGGGCAGAAGTTAATAATGTTCTTACTCCGATACGAGAACCCCTCCAGAACGGTGATCGGGTTCATATATTAACCAATCCAAAAAGTACTCCAAGCAGGGGATGGTTGCGTATAATAAAAACTGCCAACGCACGGAGCAAAATACGACACTGGTTCCGTGATAAGGACAGAGCAGATGCCCTTGAATTGGGTAAGACATTCCTCAAGGCAGAACTTCAACTTTCCTATCTGAATGCAAGCGATTATTTGAAATCACCAAAACTTCTTGAAATAGCTAAACAACTCGGACTTGATAGTGTTGACGAACTTTTTATTAGAATAGGAAATGGGAACGAATCTGCTACACAGATCGTAAACAGATTAAAACCAGGAACTGTAAAAGTTGAAGAGGAAAAACCAAAACCGCAACGCACAGATTCTGCTATTCAACTTGAAAACGGAATTGATTTAGGTATGGTACGGGTTATGAAATGCTGTAATCCGATACCTGGTGATGATATTGTTGGATACTTGACACGGGGACGCGGTGTATCAGTACATAGAACAGGCTGTGTACGACTACTTGATGAACCAGAAAGATTCCTTGCAGTTAATTTGATTGCAGAGGAAGATGTAATCTATCCTGCACAAATATTTGTTGAATGCCATGACAAACCTGGGATGTTGGGTGAAATTACAACTGCAATTGCAAGATTCCATGTCAACATTCGGGAAGGGAACTTTAGAGCATCAACAGTCACAAGAATAGATGATACAGCCGCTGATTATTTTACATTGGATGTAACAGGGATTGAACAGTTGAAGGAAGTAATGGATGCGATTAGAGGATTGAAGGGGGTTGAGAGAGTCGTCCGAAAAATGTAAGTATTACACCACGGACGACATTCCTGAAATGACTTTATTGACTTTTCCATTACGAATACACGATGTACAAACACGAATTCGTCTTGGACCGTCTTCTGTCATAGCTCTAACACGTTGAAGATTTGGTAGCCAACGACGTTTTGTATGGCGAAATGATGGACTAATTTGATTACCAGTTCTCGGTTTCTTACCACATATAGTACATACGCGAGCCATATTCAACACCTCCTTATACATGTGAAGATTAAAATATTCCATCTTCACTTATTAATTAAGAATACCACATTTGGAATGTAAATGCAAATATTTCTATCTAAATTTCGTTTCTTTTTGTTCGTTGTTGGAATTGTAATATTAATTGGTTGTGGTGCTGGTGAGGATACAGAAGATATAGATCCTTCGCAACCTATTATACCAAATTCAGATCAATCTGGAACGGTGTCAGGTACACTTACAAATTCAATTACAAATAACCCAATTTCTGGTGTAGTGGTTACCTTATTGGATAGGGAAACCACTACAGGTGCGGACGGCACATTCACATTTCACGATATACCGTATGCTGAATCCCTACAGATTACTGTTGAAGATCACAGATATAAGAAGAATACCCACACATTTACATTGAACGAAGCAAAGACGATTGTCAATGTATCTTTAACACCTCTTGCTGGGACCGTGTCAGGCACTGTCACAGATGCAAATACAAATAACCCAATTCCTGGTGCTGTGGTAAGTCTATTAGGTATTGAAGTCAATGCTGAAGTGGACGGTATCTTCACATTCATGGATATTCCCTATGTTGAAGAACATGAAATCACAGTGGAAGATCCTCTGTATCAAACCTATACACATTCCTTTATGCTTGATAAAGAACGGTTGGTTCTAAAAATTGAATTAGTCCCGATTAATGATTCTGAGGAAGAGTTAAATACGTTACTTGAGAACTTTTCCGATCTTATTGAGTCATTAGATGATAAAAATCTACCAGCAATTCAGGAACTCTTTTCTGAAACCTATGTGGCATCTAACGATCCTGTCACATTACTTGGTGTTCTATCAGGTGACATACCCGCAAACTATGATGCACTTTTACCAACATTTACAAATATATTTGAGACATATTCATGGTTACAGTTTGCTTTTAAGGATAGAAACTGGGACATCACACATGCCAGAAAAGCATCAATTGAGTTACTATTGGATGTGGACTCTGAAAGGGCAGAAGATGAGACCTTAAGGCAAATTGAAGCAAAGTGTGTCTTTGAATTCCGACGTGAAGAAACAGAATGGAAAATAGTCTTCTGGCAGCTGCTTAATTTAGACATTCGTTTGTAGTAGGTTTGCTAAGGCAGCAAATTCAGCAATATCTAAGGTTTCAGCGCGTCTTTGTGGTGCAATATCTAATTCACTGAAAGTAGTAGTAAGTTTTTCTGTAGATGCAAATCTACGTAAAGAATTTTTAAGCATTTTCCGCCTCCCCCGAAACGCTTCCCTAACAACTCTGAAAAAGTGTTCTTCATCGTTTACTTCAACTCTTGGATGATCGTGCATCGTTAACTTCAGTAGAGCGGAATCAACCTTTGGAGAAGGATAAAAGTTCTCAGGAGATAGTCTCGCAATTAAATTTGTATCTGCATAATAGGAAATACCAATTGTCAATGCACCGTATTCCTTTCCTCCAGGATTAGCTGCGATTCGCTCCGCCACCTCCCATTGCATCATTAATATACATTGACTAAGTTGATTACTATATTCTATTAGTTTCCACAAAATTGGAGTTGTAATACCGTAGGGTAGATTCGCAATAATCTTAGGGGACGTACCCTGTGGAATGAGTGAGGAGAATTCTACGTCAAGTATATCCTCCTGAATAACCTTTATATTATCACTGTTTGCAAATTGGTATTCCAATTCATTATACAAAATCGGATCGACTTCAACTGCAATTACTGTGTTAGCTTGTTCAGCAAGTGCTTCAGTAAGACATCCAAGACCAGCACCGATTTCAATGACAACATCACTTTTTGTTACTTCTCCTGCTTCAACAATAATATCCAATACATCAGGATTGATGAGGAAGTGTTGACCTAACTGTTTTTTGGGATGTGATCGGTTTTCTCTGAAAAATGTTTGTGCTTGTTGCAGAAGTGTCATTCTTTCTCGGTTTATGTTTTTCGTAGAGTTCTGCATTGGATTATATCTTCAAAACAGATAAATGTAGTTTTAATTTATCAACCTTACAAAGTGTTGTATTAGGTAGGCACTATTTTGTTGACAACTTCACAATCTTGTCTAAGATTGCATTTGCTACTTCATGCTTGGATAATTTGGGGTATTGCTGACAATTTCCTGCTTTATCTAATATAGTAACTATGTTTGTGTCTTCCGCAAACCCAGCACCTTCAGCAAGAATGTCATTGGCAACAATGAGGTCACAGTTTTTACGAATTAGTTTTTCTTTGGCGTTTTCAAGTACATCGTTCGTTTCTGCGGCGAAACAGACGGTAATCTGGTCTGTTTTTGTTTTTCCAAGTGTTTGTGCTGTGTCTGGAGTTTTTTCTAAATCAAGCGTTAACTTATCGTTTTGTTTCTTAATTTTCTGATGAGTATATTCTGTAGGACGATAATCTGTAGGGGCAGCAGCCATCACAGCAATATCAGTATCCTTGAACTTATCTAATACCATCTCATGCATTTCCTGTGTTGTGTCAACATGACAGATGTCAATACCTTGAGGTGAGGGAACAGTAGTATGACCACTAACTAAATGGACAGTTGCTCCTCTACGCGCTGCGGATTCCGCAATAGCATATCCCATCTTTCCACTTGAACCGTTTGTAATGAATCTTACTGGATCAATGTATTCCCGCGTTGCTCCTGCAGTAACCAATATTCTTTTTCCTTGCAAATCTTGGTCAATTGCGAGTATTTGTCTGGTGCGTTGAAGGATAGTCTCTACTGGACTTAACCGACCAATACCTTCATAACCACATGCAAGATCTCCACTTGCCGGTTCAACGAATTCAATCCCAACCTTACTGAGTTTAGCTAAATTCTGTTGAACAAACGGGTTTTTATACATGTGTCCATTCATGGCAGGTGCTACAAGGATTGGACAGTGAACCGATACTGCGACGGTAGAAAGTGCATCATCTGCAATACCGTTTGCCATCTTTCCAAGTATGTTAGCAGTGGCAGGAACTATGCTTAGTAGGTCAGCTTGGTCTGCCAAATCAATATGGGGAGGTTTCCAAAGGTTACCTGTCTCAAATAGGTCAAGCAGCACGGGATTCCGTGATAGAACCTGAAATTGTAGCGGTTTTATCAAACGAGTTGCGTTTTCTGTCATAATGACATGAACAGACGCACCTAATTTAATAAGTTGGCTGGCATAATCAAGTGATTTATGGATGGCAATTCCACCTGTTACGCCTAATAGAATGGTTTTATTCTTGAGTTCCATGAGATCGAGGGTAAATCCTATTTATTGTGGATACCAAAGGACTCTACAAAAGACGTAGTCAGTTCAGGATTGATTCGGGCGCGTTCCGCAGTGATTATTGACTGTATCTGACGTGCAGCTTTCTTATGATTATTTTCCGGGTTGATGACACAATAATCGTAATGTTTTATCTGCTTCAATTCTGTTTTAGCGATTTCTAATCTATTAGTGAGTTCCATCTCTGACTCGGTATTTCTGCTGCGTAATCTTTTTTCTAATATAGCGAATGATGCTGGAATCAAAAAAATGAGTATGCATCTGGCAGGGGTAAGGTCTTGCTTTTTGATTTGTAAAGCACCGTTCACCTCAATTTCCAAGATAGTGTCTTTGCCTTGTTGTCGCGCCGTATTGATCTCAGATTTTGGTGTTCCGTAGTAATTATCACGGTATTTTGCCCATTCTAAGAATACATCTTCATCTATCTGATTCTCAAAATGCGTGTGTGTCATAAAATGGTAGTTTACTCCGTCTACTTCTGTTGGACGCGGTGTACGTGTGGTTGCCGATATTGAAAGTCGTAACGTTTTGTCTAACTTACACAATGTTTTTACAACAGTACTTTTTCCACATCCCGATGGACCGGATATGACAACGACTAAATTGTGGTTATTGAACGGAGTGGAAACCATTTTTGTCATGAATAAAATTAATCAGCGGCTTCAGCGAGCTCCAATAACACAGGTGATTCAACTCGGATAGCATCCTTGATACATACCTCTTCACACAATTTACAACCAACACAATCTTTAGGTTTGACCAATTCACATATACCGAAGAAACTCTCTGCGTGTTCACCTGTGTCGGGGTCTATTAGTTCCAAACAATCCCACGGACATATATGGACGCAGAAATCACAACCTGAACATAGTTCTTCATAGATAACCGCAATAGGTCTATGTGTCGGACGTCGTATAAATTTGCACACCTTACCAAACTGGTCTCGTATTGCTTCTACCGGACACACCAAACCACAAGCACTGCAGTCAATACATATACTTGGGTCAATGATGTGTAGCATATTACGGTCACCAGTTATCGCATTCACTGGACAGTTAGTTAAACATGCCATACATCCGATGCATTCTTCTGTAATAAAATAAGCCATAACAACTACTCCTCCTAATCTGTATTATTGTATCATACCGTTGTTATAATGTCAAATTGTTATTAGGGTTAGCACGGATATTTATAGTAAACTTTTGAATTAATGGGACATTTTGATATGTAGGAGGGAACTCCGATTCCCGACTATTAGTGAGTTTTGTCGCGATTCGGATATCGCTCCTACAGGGACTTTATATTATTATTTTTAATGTTCACTATAGTTTGTGCCGTTCAGCCCCAACGGGCGAAAGGTGTATAGTAAACGTTGCACATACAAAAGTAAGCCCCAGCGGGGCGACAGGTGTCCAACGGACTTGTCAGAATCCCAGAATGCACAGAACCCACAGAAAACACAGAAAATCCCTCTACCTTCAGCGTCTTCTGCGTCCTCTGTGCCTTCAGCGATTCAGACAATCCCGCAATTCTGACAAATCCCTCTACCTTCAGTGTCTTCTGCGTCCTCTGTGCCTTCAGCGATTCAGACAAAAACATACAACCCACCAAAACCCTCTTATCTTATCCTGCAAATCCTATAATCCTGGTTCAGACAAACACAATTTAATATACCAATAAAATACCAATATATATCCAATAAAACATTTCACTTTTTAATTTGACACATACAAAAAGATACTATATAATTAACGCATGTTTAGAATATAAGATTATATCGGTGACACGCGTTGAGATACGTTAGAAGGAGATATAAACACAAATTCACCTATTGTGTAATGTTTGGTTTTGTGTCTAAGGGACTGTATATGGATTTTCTAAGTTTCATGTCTTACAAATTGTGAAGGTAGGTCAAGAAAAGAAAAAGAGCAAAAAGGAGCTCCAAAAAAAAAAAGCGAAATTCGCGTCACATTCCTTATCCTGACTGGATGCAAAACGTCACAGTGACGTGCAAAAGGTCACAATTTTTAGCACATATAGATAAACAATGTAACGCTAAATTAACAGGCATAGGTTTCGCTTCTCTCTATCCGATCTCACTTGCGAAGTATGACAGGACACGCGTAAGTCGGAGCGAGCTTGCGACCTCCGACATGGGAACCCAAATGAAAACTATAGTAAACTTTTGAATTAATGGAACATTTTGATATGTAGATGGGAACTCCGATTCCCAACTATCACTGAGTTAAATCGCGATTCGGAGATCATTCCTACAGGGGCTTTGTATTATTATTTTCTATGTTCACTATAAATAACCCTGTAGGATTACTACTCAACTATAACCTTGTCAATTTCACATATTAATGTTATGCTTTACCAACCTATTGAAAAAGGAGAAATACTAATGTATCGTGTCGGTATAATCGGATTAGGCAGCATCGCGTCCCGCTATTCAACACCAAATGACGCTCATCCCTACTGCCATGCAGGTGGAATTCGGCAATGTGACTCTACCCAGTTGGTCGCAGTAGCAGATATGTCACCAGAACGACAAGCAGACTTTAAAAGCACATGGGGACCTGGATTCCCTGACAATTCCATCAATTACTATGAATCTGATACACAAATGCTTGAAAGTGAAAAGTTAGATATAGTCGCAGTCTGTGTGCGTGGTCCTCATCATTTTCAGGTGATGCAAAATGTCTTAAGGGCGGATATCAAAGCAATTTTTCTTGAAAAACCTGCAGGATGTTCACTTGAAGAAGTAGACACTATGACCGCTGGTGCAGATGCCAAAGGCATTCCAATCGTTGTAGACTACACAAGGCATTGGGGACCGCATCTCATCAGACTCCAAGAGCTAATAAAGGGTGGACTTATCGGTGAGGTACAGAGTGTCATAGGGTATTGTGGCGGTGGTGTGCTCTCATTCTCAATACATACCACAGACATGATTTGCCAATTCGCTGGATACGACCCTATTTCAGTTACTGGATATGTTGAAGGTGGGGGTGATGTGCCAGAACATTATGAACCAGAACCAGCAATCGTAGGTTCAACTATAAAATTTGAAAACGGTGCCATCGGTTATCATGTTGGAAAACATGGGGTTAGAGGAGGCTTTTCTGTAGATATTCTCGGTAGTGAAGGGACAGTCGAAACAGGATTTTACAGCAGCACAACTGTTCATAAAGATGGAAAATTGATTGATAACGCGACGCTTGAATTGCCTGAAAACGCGAGTCCGTTTAAAGTTGCGTACAAACAGATAACAGACTATCTTGATGGCGGCACACCACCCGATTGCTCACGCGATGACTATACATCTGTCAATGAAATCGGTTTTGCTACTATTGAGAGTGGTATAACCGGACAGACGATCAATCTACCCTGTCAAAATAGGAAAAGACTAATCTATGCAAACGGGTAATCTGATATGGGTATGCCATTTTTACGCGAACTTAACCCAATAATCAGATTCTTTATGAGGTATTATCCGGGTCAACGTTATTTAACATCACCTAACACACCACTAAGTTTACCGTTGAATGAATGTAAGGTTGCACTTATTACGACAGCGGGATTTTATCTGTCTGAACAAGATTCTTTTGAAAGTAATGATTGTTCGTATCGTGAGATCCCAAATTCTATACAAACACATGATCTATTTGGTGGTCATAAAAGTTCTGCTTTTGATGAACAGGGAATTGAAAATGATCCTAACCTTGCATTTCCAATAGATAGGTTCAAGGATTTAGAAAACGATGGTAAAATCGGTTCACTTAACCATAGACATTTCAGTTTTATGGGATCAATTACAAAACCGAAACCTTTAATATATAAAACTGCACCTGAGGTTGCACAGATACTCAAAGCAGATTGTGTTGATGTCGCTTTCCTAACACCCGTCTGACCTATGTGTAATCAGTCTGTAGGATTGATACAACGTGCTGTTGAAGAAGTAGGTATATCAACAGTTTCAATTACATTGGTAGAAAGCATTACCAAAAGAGTAAAACCACCACGTGCCTTACTGGTACCATATCCGCTTGGATACCCACTTGGAGAACCGAATAATCCAACATTACAACACGCTATTATAGCAGAGACATTAGCACTCTTTGAATGCGATGAAGCACCTCCAATTTTAAAAGCGAGTCAACAGAGATGAAAGTAATGATCCGAGTTATTAAACATGCAATTGTCTTATCAATACTAATTATTCAATCAAGTTGTTATGTGTTTCTTTTTCAAAATCCAAGTAAAGTGACTTTTTCACAGTTACATCATAAGTATTCAGTGAATTTAGACACGACTTGGACAAAGGAACAAGCAGAAATGCTGTTAAATACCTATGAATCTATATATCAACGTTCTCCACATGCAACCCATTCTATGACACCGTCCGCATGGAAAATGAGTAATGAAGATATTCAAGATGATGTATTGATAGAAACTGTGGACAGTGTAAAACACATTACTATTAGTAGTGACGTATTTTCAAATGGAGAATCGTTAACACAAAATACTCAAGATGAATTCCTATACAACAAACGCCTTTTTCGTATTGTCGCGCAAGTCATAACTGACGATTGGGCAAATATAGACGCAGTGAAACTGATATTAAATGATGGTACAGACAGATTTGCATTAGAACTCGTACTGAAAGAAATGTACGGTCTTAGTTTGGTTCGTAATGATACCCCAGAAGCCGATAAAATTAGGCAGAAATTACGTAAGTATGTAGGAGAAGTGAAAATATCCCAATTTACAAACCAAGAACTAATGATGTTAATGTCAATATATGAAAAATTTCCCGTAGCTTTGCGTAGAATACCGCGATTGAAATATCTTCTTCGTAGTCAACAAGCACCTTATGCAGGTTCAGCATGGATAGTTGCTGATTGTGTTGAATATTCCGCTCGGACATTTCGCATAAAGAATCAAAATGAGTTTCAACGAGTTATTCTACATGAAAAAGCACATTTCTTATGGGAGTATGCCCTTAACGGAAAACTTAGAAAAACTTGGTCAGAACTTGGAGGGTGGCAAAAGGATTCAACCAAAAAATACGGATGGACAAAAACAAAAGAACGGAAAGAATTTGTTACAGATTATGCATACTCAAAAAACCCAAATGAGGATTGGGCAGAAAGTGTAGCATATTATCTTATCCATCCGAACAAACTTCGTTTGTGCTCTCTGGCAAAATACGAATTTATTGATCAGGCAATGCGGATGTATAACGATGGCAGTCTTCCATTCAAAAGACTGAAAGACCTAAATACATACTGATAACTACTCCTGTAGTACATATTTGGAGAAGATAATCCTCGCATTTACCAACAATAAGGAGATAGGAAACAGAATGGACAGAATTAGAGTCGGTATTATAGGGTGTGGCGGAATCTTTCGCAATCTCCATGCTCCATATTACCAAGAACCAACAAGACGCGCAGACATTGTCGCAATCGCAGACATAAACGAACAATCTGCTACTGAACAAGCAGAACGATTTGGCGCGGACGGCATACACAGATTATCACGATCTTCTGGATAGAAACGATATAGATGCCGTTGATGTATGCGTTCATCCACGTCCGCATCTTGAGATTACCCGTGCTGCTGCAAATGCTGGAAAACATATCTTGATGGAAAAACCGATGTGTTGCAACGTTGCAGAGGGTGATGAAATGATCGCAGCAGCAGAAAAGGCTGGAGTTCTCTTGATGGTCGCCTATATGATGCGATTTGATCCCGGATATATGAAACTCAAATCACTGCTTGATGACGGTACACTCGGTACTTTACAGATGGCATATAATAATCAGATTGGATACTTTTCACCTGAACGACACCCGTGGCTTTTTGTTAAAGCGGAATCTGGTGGCATGTTGGTAGAGCAAGCAATTCATAATTTAGATTTATGGTTGTGGTTATATGGACCAGCAACTTCTGTCTACGGATTTACAAGTCATGTCCCACTCGGTGGCACTTACCCACCACCTGAACAAGCGGTTGAGAATAATGCTGTGTTAACGGTACATTTCAAGAATGGTGGAATCGGCATGATGATAAAGAGTTGGGCTGCACAAGTCGGACATAGCGGCAACGGTCTTGTCACAAGCAATGGCTCAGCGACAATGATTAGGAACGGTTTGCGTTGGAAAACACACGACATGGAATCTGCTGAAGAATTCACCGCACCAGTCCCAGATGATGACACCTATCGCAACATACCAGAAGCACAACGGAATGGACGTTATTGGGGTATAGCAGCGAAAGGTGCGAGTATTGATCATTGGCTGCAATGTATTGCAGGTGAAGCAGAACCAACTACACACGGACGTTTCGGTAGAGATGGTATTGAGTTGGCGGAAGCAACGTATCGTTCCTCACAAATCGGTGCGCCAATTTCGTTGCCGTTGTAGGTGCAATATTAAGAATCCAACGCAATTATAGGAGCGCATTAATTATAAGACACCTAAAATTGTTCGTTTATGTATTTTAGGTTTTACTATGAACGAACCATCACACAATTTCGCCAATTTCAATACCGCGCTCTTCTGGGTTCCGCCTACGCCGAGGAAGATCACCAAAAAGCGGACGGAAATATCCAGCACCTTCAGGCGACAGATGATACCTATCGGCATCGTAAAACCGAGGATCAAGACTGCGGCGGATAACATGTCCTGTTTCATCGCGTTTCAACACCCGATCAATAGGTAGCATAACCGGTTCAATACCCGCATCTGTCCGTGTAATTGTTGCCACACCATTAACCATTTCATCAGCAAGTGAGCGCACAGCAAGTGCTCCCGCCTTAATTGCGGTATCTCTATCCAACTCTGTTGGACTCCCGCACCTTTGCATGTATCCAAGTATCAACGCACGGAACGATGAACTGGAAATTTCAGGCAACCGTTTCTTCATCGCCTCAACAATTATCTCTGAACAACCACCCGGTTTTGTATGTCCAAAAGCATCAAGTTCTGCCTGTGAGGTAATCATTAATTCTCCCGCATCATTTCGGATACCCTCCGAGACAACGACAATAACATTACCCTGTTCGGTATGTTTTTCTTTGATTGCTTCTGCCAACCTGTCAGGCTGGTACGGCACCTCAGGCACAACGATAAGGTCTGCCAAACCATAAGCAGCGGACAACGTCAACCACCCTGCATCTCTTCCCATTGCTTCCACAATAATGACGCGATCGTGTGAATAGGTAGTTGTTCGCAAATCGCGGACTGCATCGATAACTCGACTTGCAGCCGATGGAAATCCAGGACAGAAATAGTTGACCATTTTAGAATAATCAACCGAATCACCCTCAGGTGGATTAATTCCAACATCGTTATCAATGGTCTTTGTAACGAAAACTGTTGTGAATTGCTCTGAAAGCGCGGTGCCAACTGATAGTGTGTCGTCACCCCCTATCGGGATGAGTCCACTTATGTCAAGTTTATTCAGACTGTCAATCGCTTCATCTAACTTATTCATGGCAATAAGGTTAGTACGCGAACTTTTCAAAATCGTTCCACCATGATTTTCATCAATCAAGTCAGGTGTCAAGGTAAAGTAGCGTCCACCTTTTAAAACGCCTCGCCAACCTTCCATAAATCCAACCAATTCAAAACCAAGCTCTTCGGCTTTCAAGGCGATGCCTTTGAGGGTGGCGTTAAGCGCGCTGGTATCACCACCTCCTGTTAAAACACCTATCTTTTTTCGCATAAAAAACTCCTAATTCCTCAACCGAAAGATTGAGATAAATATATGAATTCAATTATTGTCAGAACAACCTCTCTATTGTTCTGTTCCAAGCAATGTGCGACTACGTTGTCGTTCCATGTGAGAATGTTATTATTTTATGACTTCAATTACTACAGGCTTATTTAAGGTAAGTGCTTTCTCCAACATGGGTCTAAAATCATCCATATCCTCTACGCGTAAACCGATTGCTCCAAATGACTCCGCAAATTGAACAAAGTCTGGATTGACCAATTCTACTCCAATACGCTTGCCAAATCGTCGTAACTGACCGCGTTCTATTGAGGTATACTGATTGTCATTCATCACAAGGGTAACCACAGGTAGGTCATACATCACAGCAGTTGCAAGATCTGGACTTGTCATCAAAAATCCGCCATCCCCACAGAGTGCCACAACCTTTCGCTGTGGATATGCAACTTGTGCACCGATAGCTGCTGTCAATCCAATTCCCATTGCAACCGATATACCTGAAAAAATATAACTCCCTGCGGAATATGTTGGGAAATGCGACAGTGCACCATACCCTGTAATATTTACATCAACAGAAAGAAGTGCGTCACGCGGCATTACATCACGCATCTCTTTTAGGATACGTGGGGGTTCAATGGATGTAAATTGACTCCTAAGCTGTTGTAATCCTTCACCCCAAGAACTCTTAAGTTGCTCATTACTAATAGCATCATTCAACTGTTGTAGGACTAATTTTGGATTTGCACCAATTCCAACTGTAGCAGGATATTCCTTGTGAATTTCATCAACATCTGCTTCAATATGTAATAAGGGTTGTGGTATTTGAAGCGACCAATTTCCTGTGTCACGATAAGTAAATCGTGTACCAATTGCAATTATCAGGTCCGACACTTTCATCGCTGCTTGTGCCACTCCATCACGGAAAAGACCGATGGAATATGGTGAATCTTCCGGCACTGAACCTTTCCCCATACCTGTCATCGCGACTGGTGCATCAAGTAATTGGGCAAATTGCATTATTTCTTCTGATGCACGTGTATGATTAATTCCACTACCAGATATAATAAGCGGACGTTCTGATGCTCTAATCAAAGCTACTGCTGCATCAATATCCTTAGAACTTGCCGTAGTTTGAATTCCGTTGTTTCGTGGTGGAATCGGTAGATTTACTTCATCCTGTAATGCATCTGTTGCCAACTCCATCAGCACTGGTCCAGGACGGCCAGAACGAAGTGACCTAAAAGCACGATTTACTGCACTTGGAATCTGCTCAGCTCGTTGCACAATTTCAATATGTTTTGTCATTGGTGCAAACGCTGCTTTTTGATCTAATCCGTGAAAGCTCTTCTTTGGGTCTTTCTGTGCCAAGTATGATGGGTTTTGTCCTGTAATCCAAAGCACTGGTGAACACGCGGTATATGCTTCACAGATCCCAATGGAAGCATTATTAGCACCCGGTCCAGGTACTGTCATACATACTCCAACATTCCCTGTTGCACGTGCATATCCATCCGCCATAAAAGCAGTTCCACCTTCATGCCGAGTCACATAGTGTCGAATATTGTCTTGGTTATTGTGCAACCCCTCATAGACAGTATCAAGATGGTTTCCCGGCAAACCAAAAATTACCTCAACACCTTGTGCTTTCAAACATTCGACAAAAAGATTCCCACCAGTCATTATATTCCCTTCCATATCACACTATTCACCATAGAATTGATTGCAAAATACACCAACAATTACAGGTAACAATTAGTTATTTGTTATATTCAGATTTTCTTGTATCAAATAATATATGATTTCATTAATCTAAGCAAAATTTCTGCTGAACCAGTCCACTTTCTATTTGTTTATCTTTAGTCAGTACAACTTAAAAGATACTTCATCATTAAGTTTCTGTCAAGGAATATTCTTTGAATACATCATTATTTTATGTGGTATAGAATCTCGTGTTATGACATATTCAATAGATTTACAATAACAGGATCATGATTTTATTGAAAATAGTGGTAGCAAAGTAGTAACTGCCAAAAATGGTCATTCTAAAGTGAAACACTATCTCCAAATACTTACATCATGTAGGTGCGGTTTAACCGTACCTTTTTCTATTGCATCTATTTTTACAAAGTGCTAAATTAAGACATAATTAGTTATAGAAATAGTATTTAGGAGACATTATATGCCTCGTAACTTTTTTATTATTGGTATATCAATACTCTTCATCGGAGTCTTAATTGCAATTGGGAATCAATCAGTAGAAAGTCAGGATGATATAGTTAAACGTGGTAAGTATCTTGTTGATGCAGTAGGTGCATGTGGACATTGTCATACACCGCGAGCTGGTGCTGATTATGATATGGATATGTACCTGGCTGGACATCCAGCAGATGAAAAGCATCCACAATACAATTTCAGCATGATGGATCATAACATTTTTCTATTAGTTTCTCCCCAATTAAGTGCCTTTTCTGGTCCATTCGGAACGAGTTTTGCTACAAACTTAACACCTGACAAGGAAACTGGATTAGGTGAATGGACTGAAAAGATGTTTATTGATGCAATGCGAACAGGACATCATCAAGGCAATAAAGACAATCGGAAGATTTTTCCACCAATGCCAACAAAGCATTATGCCCTCATGAATGATGCAGACCTTAAGGCAATTTGGGCATACTTAAAAACAATAAAACCTGTCAAAAACGATGTAAGTCCAGTATTAAATAGCCGTGGAAGACCATATTAAATTACATTTGTGTTTATTTAGTTAATCTGATAAATATACAATGTTCATAAAATAATGGAGAAAAAGGATTTATGGCGTCTAAAAAGAAAGCGGTACGAGTTGCTGTCGTAGGTATGGGTATTGGAAGACCAAATGGTGCAGCTTTATCACGAAATAATAGAGGAAAAGTTGTTGCACTCTGTGATCTTGATAAAGACCGCATGAAAGGTTTTGCAAAGGATTTACCCGGTAAAGTGAAACTCTATACGGATTATAAAGAAATGTGCCAAGCATCCGATATAGATGCAGTATTTGTAGGTACGCCCAATCAGTGGCATGTACCCATTGCATTGGAAGCAGTTCGGAACGGCAAACATGTCATGGTTACCAAACCTTTAGCTGATAACGAGGATGCTGCAAAGGAATTAGTAAAAGAAGCCGAATCAGCAGGTGTGGTGAATATGATGTCGCTTTCTACACGTTTCGGACCTAGTTGCCAACATCTTGGACACCTTGCACGTGAAGATTATTTTGGAGAACTCTATTATGCGCGTGCGCGAAGTGTGCGACGTAGTGGTATCCCCGCATGGAATCTCGGCTTCATACAGAAAGGTGGTGGTGCGTTCAGAGACATGGGAGTGCATGTGCTTGATTCTGTGTGGTGGATAATGGGTATGCCAAAACCTGTTGCTGTTCTCGGTGCAGCAGGTGCTAAATTCGGACCTCGTGGACTTGGGTATTGGAATAACACTAAAGCTCCGAAAGATATATATGAGAAATATGATTCTGATGACTATGCTGGCGGATTTATTACCTTTGAAAATGGTGTTGGACTGATGGTAGAAAGTTTCTGGGCTTCACATCAGCCAGGAGAATTCCAAATTGAACTCTTTGGAACGGAGGCTGGGGCTACATTGAGTCCTCTTAAAGCATATCGAAATTCTAAAATAGGTGAATTTGAGGACATAGATATTAAATTACCAAAAAGTAAGTATAACGAAGCTTGGGATGCAATTGCAGATCATTTTATTGAATGCATCTTAGATGACGTGGAATGTCAAGCTCCTCTTCAACACGGACTGATTGTGCAGGTTATGATGGAAGGTCTATTAAAAAGTGGTGAGACAGGACGCGAAGTACAGCTTGAGGTAGAATAAATATGGATGTTGATTTAACTACTCTGAGAGAGGATTTTGAGCAAACTGGATTTGCAATCGCCCCAAATCTATTCTCGCGTAATGAGGCACAACAGTTAAAACATGAATGTATAAATATACTGGATGCTGTAAAGGAAGAGACAGGTTCCGTTGCAGGACACGGAGTTCATGTTGGGTTAGCTGCCCGAAGTCCGGTATTTCAAGAGGCAGTTGGTGATGTACGTATTCTTGATATTCTGGAAACAATTCTTTCTCCGAATATAGAATTTCTAAGTGACAAAGTGGTTTTCAAGAGTGAATCGATGACTTTTGCAAGCCCTTGGCACCAAGATTGGCACTATTGGCATGGGGCACATAAACACTCAATTTGGGTTGCACTTGATGATGCCACTGTTGATAATGGATGCCTCAAACTATTTCCTGGATCACACACATCTGCAATAGTACATGATGGTGATGCAAGTGACGGTCATGGCTTTGGAAACCGTTTACGTCCTGATGCTATAGATGAGGACCTTGCAATCACAGCTGAATTAGAGGCAGGAGGTGCAGTCTTTTTCCATGATCTTACGCTACATGCGAGTCATCCTAATAAATCAGGTGAGGAACGTTGGGTCTGGATTCCAACGTATCGCGATGCTGTAGTGGAAGACAACGATTATCCTTGGGCAGTTGCTGCTAAAGTTGTACGTGGTGAAAAGGTAAACAGCAGTAAATAGAAATAAAGTAATAGTATTATAGGAGTAACCATGTTTAAAAATCTAAGTACTGGTGCAATTGGTATCCAGGCTAATATGGCTGAAGGGTTAACATTAGCTAAAGAAGCTGGATTTGATGGACTTGACCTAAATATTGGCGAGGCAAGTCAACTTGCTGAAGAACACTCAGTCCAACATGTAAAAGACCTTTGGGAAGATGCTGGTATTACAATGGGTGGTTGGGGATTCGGTGTTAATTGGCGTGGGTCTGATGCAGATTATTACGCTGGATTATCGCAGCTACCTGCAAGAGCTGAACTTGCTGCTGAACTCGGTTGTTTCAGAACAACTACTGTCGTGGGTCCTGCATCAAACGATATGTCCTTTCAGGAAAATTGGGATTTTTCAGTTAAAAGGCTGCGTTCCGTTGCAGAAATCCTAAATGTACACGGTCATGCCATTGGTCTTGAATTTATCGGTCCAGCCACCAGTCGAAAAAGTGCAAAACACCTATTCGCTTATTCTATGGATGCAATGTTGGGACTTGCTGCTGCAGTGGGAACGGGTAATGTTGGCTTGTTATTTGACACATGGCACTGGTATACATGTCGTTCTACAGTTGACGATGTACGAAAATTATCCGCATCTGACGTTGTATATGTTCATATAAATGATGCTCCAGCCGGGATTGATCCAGATGAACAAATTGACAACATCCGTTGCTTACCCGCAGAGACTGGTGTTATACCACTTACAGAATTGATGCAGATCCTAAGCGAGATCGGTTATGATGGTCCAGTAACTCCAGAACCTTTCAGTAAGAGTGTCAATGAAATGTCCCCACCTGAAGCAGCAAAAACTACTGCAAAATCTCTTAAACAAGTCTGGGATAACGCAGGACTTTAATATAGCACACGCAGTATAGAAAGGAACATGAGTGCAACTTATTAATAAAGAGAATATATTAGCAATCACACACACTTGGGATGGTGAAAGATTTCCGGATGGAAGACCGCGCGTATCAGATGATATTCTTCAACGCATGAAGTCAATCACAATTGAACAAGCATGGGGTGTTCTAAATGGCAATGGATATAAATTTCAATTCGCAGGTGATTGGTTGAACTTACATCCTGAACGTGTTCTTGTTGGTAGAGCCGTAACATGTGCTTTTGTTCCAATCCGTCCAGATTTCAATGATGCTGTCTCCACTCAGGGAGAAAAGGATGGTCGCGTTGGTGGTCAAAACTCATGGGTCATTGACACCCTTGTCAGTGACGATGTTATTGTCGTAGACCTTTTTGGTAAAGTCAAAGATGGCACATTCGCAGGTGATAATCTTGGTAACTCTATTTATGCCAAAACAGGTACTGGCATGGTAATTGATGGTGGCATTCGTGATCTGGATGGCATCTATGAACTACCGGATTTTGCAACATTTGTACGTGGAGTGGATCCTACCGGTATTGCAAACGTAACCCTAACTGGGATAAACATACCCATCCGAATTGATGAAGCCACCGTTTTACCTGGTGATATTGTATTAGGTAGACGTGGCGGTGTAATCTTTATTCCACCACACTTCGCACAACAGGTAGTTGAAAGGGGTGAAGAGGTAAATCTACGGGATCGGTTCGGACATCAACGATTGAGAGAAGGAATCTACACTCCAGGTGAAATCGATAGAAAATGGTCAGAAGAGATTGAAAAAGATTTCGCTGAGTGGACAGAAACTCAACAATAACATTGTTGAGTTGACAACATTTTATTCATTAAGGTTATATATATTGCGAGATTATCATAAGGTCATTAATAGATTAGAAAAGTTAAATCTTCCAGTCAACATTATCGGAGTCATTAACACCTACCCTATTCATCAGTTCAATCTTAAATCACAAGTAGTTAATCCCAAGCATATCCTAATAACCGGTGGGATGCATGGAGATGAACCAGCAAGTGTGGAAGCAGTTTTACAGTTTTTAGAGCGAGTTCCTACTCAACTTCAACAGCAGTTTTCCTTTACAGTAATTCCCTGTATCAACCCTTACGGTTATGTTCACAATACACGTGAAAATCAAGATGGAATAGATATTAACAGGTCCTTTGAAACCGACGAGGTACCGGAAGTAACGATTATAAAAGAAGCTATTGATAATATGCATTTTTTATTTACAATAGACTTTCACGAGGATTATGAAGCAAAAGGTTTTTACCTATATGAAGGCAAACGTGATGAGCAATATTTTGGTCCTGAAATTGCAGACAAGGTCAAAATATTTGGTCCAATTGATTCAGATGACTCAGGTGAAGATACAACAGAAATTGTTCAAGGTGTATACAAGGTTGCCTCTAAATGGGGTACAAAAGGCTTAGCACCCTACCTCATACATTTCCATACTGAACATGTACTTATTACAGAAACACCGACAGTTTGGTCGCTGAAACAACGTGTCAATCTCCATTTAGGGGTGTTGGATACTGCCTTACAAATGCTTTAAGGAGATTTTGATGGATACACAACCCATACTACCAAATGTAAATGTAGCTTCCCGTCCTTCAGAACTAAAAATTACAGATATGCGTATCGTTCGCACACAAGTCGGTGGTCCCATACTGAAACTGGACACGAATCAGGGGATTTACGGTCTTGGAGAGGTGCGAGACGGAGGGAGTCCAACGTATGCTTTGATGCTAAAAAGTCGTATAATGGGTGAAAACCCATGTAACGTTGACAAGATCTTCAGACAGATAAAACAGTTTGGTCATCATGCAAGACAAGGTGGCGGTGTCTGTGGAATAGAAATGGCGTTAATGGATCTGGCAGGAAAAGCTTATGGAGTACCTTGTTACCAACTTGCTGGTGGTAAATTCAGAGATAAAATCCGTTGTTATAGTGATACACCATCACTTAAAGACCCTGAAGCAATGGGAAATAAACTTCAAGAAAGGATTGATAGAGGATTCACATTTTTGAAGATGGATTTAGGTATAGGCTTACTACGTGGTATACCTGGTACACTTTCTGCCCCTGATGGAAATTTAGAAACGCATAACTTGATGCACCCATTTACAGGTATCCGTCTGACAGAAAAAGGTATTAGTATTCTATGTGATTATGTTGAAACTGTGCGTGAGGTTATCGGATATGAAATCCCTCTGGCAGTGGATCATTTTGGACATATAGGTATTGAGGATTGTATCCGTCTTGCAAGGGCATTGGAGAAATACAATCTTGCGTGGTTAGAGGATATGGTTCCATGGCAATATACTGACCAGTATGTCCACCTCTCAAATTCCTGTGCAACTCCAATTTGTACAGGTGAGGATATATATTGCAAAGAGGATTTTATGCCATTGTTTGAAAATAGAGCGATTGCAGTTTGTCATCCGGATATTGCGACATCTGGTGGAATTCTGGAGACCAAGAAAATCGGGGACCTTGCTGAGGAACACGGTATCGCAATGGCGTTACACATGGCAGGTACACCAGTATGTGCTATGGCAAGTGTTCACTGTGCCGCGGCTACATCAAACTTTATGGTATTAGAAAATCACTCAGTGGATAATCCTTGGTGGGATGAAATGGTAACCGGTTTACCTAATCCGATTATCCAAGATGGTTATATTTCAGTTCCAGATACACCGGGATTGGGTATTGATTTAAACGAAGAAGTGATCAAAGAACATCTACATACATCAGAAACAGGATATTTCTTACCAACTACTGAATGGGATAAGGAACGTTCACATGATCGGTTGTGGAGTTAGTTTTAAATTATAAGGACAACTTCAAATGCAAGAATTCCAACCTACTGAAATCAAACGATTACCACATAGTTTGGCAATTAAATGGAAAGATGGACATCAGAGTGAACATTCATACAGAATACTCCGAGAGAAATGTCCATGCGCAAGATGTACTGCAGAAAAACAAAAAGAAAATCCTTTTCATTTATTGCCTTCAGAAGATTATTGGGATAAACTACATTTGGTGGGTATACAACGGGTAGGACGGTATGCAATACAGTTACAGTGGAGCGATGGACACAAGACTGGTATTTATACTTTCACTTTTTTACGTGAGTTGTCTGAACAAACAGATTCCTAAATCCTTGATAACCCATTACACAGATAATTTTAGATTATTCATCTATCAACTGTGACACTAAATAGCAGTTTGGTGTCTTTTTATCTGCTCCAAGAGAATCACTTAAAGTTTTACATCTACGCCAATATTCAGCATATTTAATTGGTTGATAGTTCCTGCGTTGTCCGATAAAGGTTTTCTTACAACATGCTAATTCACTACCATTATCAATTGGATAACCCCATACACGACATATCACTGGACGATGCTCATATACAGAACAGACTCCTCCAATCAACATAGGGCACTCACCATAGGACTTGCCCTTTATAACCTGAATTGCTTCCATACCTGAATCTTTTACCATTTCATCTGGAGAGTGACCTTCCGCCTCTAAAACATTGATAGTTAGTTGTGCTTTTTGTCGTATATGTTGACGAATTACCTTTGGGAGAGCATCCAATCCAATCTTTAAATCCCGTGCTTCTACTTCACTGATTGGAATTGTGGCAGTATTTAAACAACAAGCAAAACAGTTTGAAGGACAAGGAACGCCTCCGTATTCCTTTTTCAAACGTTCAACATCTTTATTGATCTCATCTACAAGTTCATTATACGTCTGCATTACTTGCTCGGGAAGAGATGACATTTATTCTTCTCCATCTACTAAGGAAAAATCACAAATTGCATGTCGGAATACAACTATCTTTGCTCCATTTTTCAACACCATTTTTATTTCATAAGGACTAATCCAATCGACTGTTCCTTGAAAAATTTCTCCTTCGCGAAGTGTGATTAATATTGAGTTACCATCTTTTCTTGCTTCGCGAATTATTCTATTATCTATTTCATAAACATCGTTTTGGGTTATAATGGGTTGGAGTTGCTTGTCCTTTATTTCTTCATCATATTGAAGGATAGCGATTACATTTTCTGCATCAATATCCTTGTAACAATATTTGACTTCAGTTTTCTGGATTATTCTTTCTTTGCCATTGCAATTGAGAGTCAAACCAGAAAGTGTCATTTCGAGAACAACAGCAGGCAAATGATCGTTATTGTATAAAGCAAAAAACATCGGTGTTTCAAAATTAATCTGTTTCAGTATATATAGGTCACCGAAACTTAGTTGTCTTGAAGAATGTTCTTTTACATCAACTGTAGTATCCTTATGTTTATCCGTTTGAGATTGTGTTGTTGATTCGTTATGGGAATCTTCTTTCAATTCTGTATCGGATGGATTAAATTTTGTGTCAGCAGTGTCATTCGGTATAGGTTTCTCATTATCAAATACCTGATCTTGATTTTGTGATGGAAAACCTGAGTATCCACGGGGTATTATTGTTTTTCCTTGTCGCAACCATCTACGTTCTGTTGGTGTTAGTAATACCTCAACGTTTTTTGCAACTAATCCTTTATCTCCTTCAACAACATTATATTTAACTCGCTGACCAACACGTAATTCCTCATAATCTGCATGCTTAATTGCAGAACTGTGTAAAAAGACATCCTCTTCACTGCTGTCTTGCGCAATAAAACCGAATCCTTTATCCAAATTGTAATACTTTATCCGTCCTGTAGGCATTATCTGCTCCTATGATTTCCTCCGCTTTTGTAAGTAGTTTTACTTATTAGCGTATTGATGCAAGTATTTAACTGCAGCTGTCTTGTAAGACCATATTTTGATTAAATACCCGTTCATAAAATCATCTGTGTTGCCACTCCTATATACCATGACATCTAACAGAATCTTAGCAACGAGAATTTGCCTCGTAGCCGAATTGGATGTTTCTTTTGACATAACAACGCTTTTTTTCTATAATTCAACCAAGGTAACTAAATTGTAAGTAGTTAATGCAATCATTTCTGTGTACATATCACAGAGAACAAGTACACTTCCTTATAGTACATCATATAGCAATCTATTTGTCAAGTATGTTTTGTAAATCTCTCTATATTGTTATTTAACTCAATATGTTCAAAAAATATAATACACTTCACAGTAGTATTTAATATTTTAGTTAAAAGGAGAAATCATGACAACAGATTTATCACACCACATTCAATCTATTCGTTTAGTTGACACCCACGAGCACATGCGTCGTGAAAATGATTGGGTAGATAATGGACCGGATATTCTCCAAGATCTATTCGGTAATTATGTACCCGCTGACCTTATAACTGCTGGTGCTTCATCAGAAGCTATGGGTAATCTAATGGACGCATCTAAAGACGTAAAACTACGTTTCGAAGGAATACAACAAGCATGGGAAGCTACTCAATTCACCGGATATGGTGAAGCAGTCAGTCTCATTGCAAAACATATATATGGAATCGATGAACTTACTGTAGATGCCATAGTAAATGCACAAGATAAAATCAAATCTATTCGTACTCCAGGAAAACGGTATCATATCTTACATGATCTTGCCAATCTGGATCATATCCAGACAGACGATTTCAGCTGGGAGTGTGCTCCAGACACTTCAGGTCCAGATTTTTTCCTATACGACCTATCGTGGGCGAATTTCTGTAACGGCAATATTGATACAAAGGCAATCCACGCTGATACAGGAATAGAAGTTAATAACCTGTCAACCTTGAGGAGCGGAATTGAAGGGATATTTGCTAAACATGCACCAAATGCAATTGCCGTAAAATCTCAACATGCATATAACCGAACGCTAAAATGGATAGAGAGAAGCGACGATGAAGCATCAACCGCATTAAATGCAATACTCACAAAACCTTCTGAAGATATTGATGAAGCCACACGTCTTTGTATTGGAGATTGGTGTTGGGCTCGTGGTGTTGAACTTACTATTGAACACAATCTCCCATTCAAAATCCACACCGGTTATTACGCTGGGAACAACAGAATGCCAGTTAACCGAATACCCGCAGGCAATATGTGTGCGCTGTTTTCACGTTATCTTGACGCGAAATTTGTCCTGATGCACATTGCATATCCATATAATGATGAATTGGTAGCACTTGCTAAACATTATCAAAATATTTGGGTTGATTTCTGTTGGGCATGGAGTATTGACCCATATAGTTCTCGGGATTTCCTCCGCCGTTGTATTCATGCTGTACCATCAAATAAGTTGTTTGCATTTGGTGGTGATACCGGTTGGCCCACAAGTGCAATGGCATATTCCATACAAGCACGAAACGAGATACAACGCGCGCTTGATGCTGAAATAGCAGATGGATACCTTAATGAAAAACAAGCAATGACCTTAGCTACTCAGATAATGCATACAAATCAATATAATTGCTTTGATATACTTGGCACTCGTGCCAACATAGCAAAAGCAGCATAATACTGATACTTATTCTTCTTGTAATGCCCCAAGGCTGTCTGTAAAAGGTGGATGAGCAACACCTTTTTCTGTGATTATCGCAGTGACAAAGGACGCGGGTGTGACATCAAACGCTGGACTATATACTTTTACACCTTTGGGTGCGGTTAATCTTCCGAAGCCTTCAGTTACTTCTTCTGCGGAACGTTGCTCAATAGGTATTTCTTCACCTGTCGATAATGCAAAATCTATTGTAGATGTAGGAGCTGCGACATAAAATGGTATTTCGTGTACTTGTGCAAGGATAGCGACGTTATATGTTCCAATCTTATTCGCTGTGTCTCCGTTTGCCGCAATCCTATCTGCACCAACAATAACACACTGGATTTTACCCTCTTTCATGACTTGTGCTGCCATATTATCACAGATTAGCGTAACATCAATACCTGCTTGCATTAGTTCCCATGTAGTAAGACGTGCGCCTTGCAATAAAGGACGCGTCTCATCTGCATATACCTGTATCTGTTTTCCTGCTTCGTTTGCACTGAACATCACAGCTAATGCTGTTCCGTAATCAGATGTAGCTAATCCACCGGCATTACAGTGAGTCAAAATCGTGTCGTTTTCATTGAGCAATGCCATACCGTGTTGACCGATGGCACGACACATCGCTTTATCCTCTTCAATGATATCTTGTGCTTCAGCAAGTAATGTCTCTTTTAGTTCCGGAATGGGTAAATGCTTGTTTTCCTCAGCGGTTCTCGTCATTCTATCAAGTGCCCAAAAGAGATTGACTGCTGTTGGTCGTGATGTAGCAAGGTAATCGGTTGCTGATTTTAGTTCAGCACCAAATGCTTCATACGTGTTTGCTGTAGAATTCCAAATACCAATTACTGCTCCTAATGCCCCTGCTATTCCAATCGCTGGCGCACCACGAACTCGTAAAGATTTGATTGCTTCCCAGATTGTCGGAAGGTCATCACAATAAATCTGCTTAAATTCATTTGGTAAAAGTGTTTGATCAATTAGTTTTATCCTACCATCTTCCCACTCTATTGTTTCGATTGCCATTTGGGTTATAGTCTCCTCCTCTATTGTTTATTTCAGTTTAAATTGGACAAGTTAACTGTCCCAGTTCTTCGGTCAAACGTAAGTTCTCTGCATAATCAACTGGGCAATCAATTACTGAAGGCACATTTTGACTAAATGCATCATTAAGAATTGGCACCAGTTCATCACTCCCTTCAACACGATATCCCTTTGCGCCAAAAGCTTCTGCATACTTGACAAAATCAGGATTCGTAAAATCAATATGTGCTGATCTTCCAAAATCGTTCATCTGCTTCCATTCAATAAGACCATAAGCATTATCATTGAAGATAAGTGTAACAAACGGAACACCCGTACGAGTTGCTGTTTCAAGCTCCTGAGAGTTCATTAGAAAACCACCATCACCACACACAGCAAGACATTTCCGCTCAGGATATATCAACTTTGCAACATACGCTCCCGGTACTGCGATACCCATGGATGCGAAACCGTTTGATATTATACATGTATTCGGTTTATAGCATGGATACATTCGGGCAATCCACATTTTATGTGCTCCAACATCAGATATTAGTATATCATCCTCACCTAGAACTGAACGGACATCGCTCAAAATCTTTTGTGGTTTAATTGGAAACTCTTTATCATCGCTATGCATAGAAAGTTGGTCAAGTATTATTTTTCGTAGTGTGTTTGTGGCATATTCAGCATCTTTGGGAAATATTTCTTGTGCCATTAAATGCCTAATACATTGTCTAATGTTACCAACCAATTCAACATTCGTAACATAAGATGCATCACTCTCACTCGCTTCAGTATCAATATGTATCAATTTTTTATCTCGATTCGGATTCCATAGACTGGGATGGTATTCAACAATATCATAGCCAATAGCAATTACAAGGTCTGCCCGGTCAAATCCACAGGATACATAATCGTGTGCTTGAAGTCCAACACTAAGGAGTGATAAGCGATGTGTCCAAGGTATGCTTCCTTTACCCATAAATGTGTGTGCTACGGGGATATTCGTCATTTCAGCAAACTGTGTAAGGATTCGAGCTGCGTTTTGTCGAACAACTCCGTTTCCAGCAAGTATAATCGGCTGTTTAGCGTCGTTAATCAATTGTGCAGCGCGTTCCAAACAAGAAGCAACAGGTTCTGCCTCACTGTGAAAATCGTGCTGCATAGGTTCAGCATCTATCTGCATCTTAGCAACATCTTCTGGAAAATCAATATGTGTTGCTCCCGGTTTTTCACCTGTTGCTATCTTGAAAGCTTTACTGATGGATTCTGGTATTATTTCGGGCAAATGCAATAACGTGTTCCATTTTGTCATCTGTTTGAAGACTGACACAACATCCATATATTGATGCGATTCTTTATGCATCCTGTCTAAACTTGCTTGTCCTGTAATAGCGACAAGCGGTGCTCTATCCATATTCGCATCCGCAACGCCTGTGACGAGATTCATCGCACCAGGACCGAGTGTAGCAAGACATACACCTGCTTTACCGGTCAAACGTCCATAGACATCTGCCATGAAGGCTGCGCCACGTTCATCGCGTGTTTGTATAAATTGGATATTGGAATCCAACAACGCATCCATCAAATCAAGATTTTCTTCACCAGGTATCCCAAATATATATGCAACTTCCTCATTTTCCAAGCATTTTACAATCAGTTCTGATGCTTTCATTGTAATACCCCCAAGATTGATTAGATTATTCTACACCAAACCAACATAATTAACTATAACAGATTAAATCTCATATTTCAATTTGAATGGGAAAATAACAATGAAATGTGAATGTATTTTCAAGAAAACAGATAGAAGATGGAGAAAGTCTTAGGTGATACATAATAAGAAGTATGATATTATATCTGAAGAATTCAATATAGGGTTTCATCTAATTGAGAAAATATGAAAGGTTTTTCTCTTAATGCAAAAGTCATTTATTTTCCTTACAATCATTACTGTCCTTATACTTATCAATTACATCCCAAATATTAAAGCATCAGATGTTTCATTAGAATCACATCAAAACAGTTCAGATATACTCTCCAATGGACTGACCACCATATCAAATAGGGAAATCATTATCCGTTTAAAATCTGAATCTATTCTTACAAACTTTCAAAAATTATGTATTGAATTAGAAGTTGAATCGGTTTCACCTATATTCTCACCAGCAACACCTGCAGGACAACACCCACTGCTCAATCGTTATTATCTTGTCCGTTTCCCTATTACGCCACAGTTGGATCATCTAAAACAAAGGTTGACACAACATACTATGATTGAAGCAACAGAAACGAATCGGTTAAATAGGTTCTGTGCTGATATAATTCCAACCGACCCAAGATATGATGAGCAATGGAATTTAATGTCAATGAATATGCCGAAAGCATGGAATATTGAACAAGGAAAACCTACAGTCGTAGTTGCTGTTGTTGATAGCGGAATCATGCTGGAACATCCAGAGTTGCGTAATCAACTATGGCAGAATTCAGGTGAGATTGTAGATAACGGTATTGATGATGACAATAATGGATACATAGATGATGTACACGGATGGGATTTTACCGATGCACCTACTTTTCAGGGAATTGGAGATTGGAAGGACCGCGATAACTTGCCAGAAGATGAAACCGGACACGGCACACAAGTTTCAGGTATTATAGCAGCAGAAGGAAATAATAACATCGGTATTTCAGGGATAGTCTGGCACAGCAAAATAATGACATTAAGAACAGGTTTCCGAATTGGTGGTGGTGCGTTTCTACAAAATGATGATATAGCAGCAGCAATTGTGTATGCTGCTGATAACGGGGCAAATGTTATCAATATGAGTCTTGGGGACACAGTAAATGCATTTCTTATTAATGATGCAGTAGAATATGCATACAGACGAGGATGTGTGCTGGTTGCTGCATCTGGAAATTCATCAGAACCGGGATCGTATTATCCAGCAGCACTTGAGAATGTCCTATCTGTGGCAGCAATTGATAGTGACAATCAATTGGGTAGTTCTAACTTTGGTGCATCAATTGATGTTGCTGCACCTGGTGAAGATATATTGACCACCGATTTATACACTGAACTTTCAGATATAACACAAGGTTACGGATACAAATCAGGCACATCAATGGCAGCAGCACATATTTCTGGAGTTGCTGCCTTATTAATTTCAGCAAATCCATCGTGCAACAACGCTCAAGTTTATCAATGGATAACGGATTCTGCCCGACAACTTTCAATTACAAATCTTGTCGGTGCAGGTCTTGTAGATGCCAACGCTGCATTAAATTCGCATAAGGGTCTCATCGCAGAAATTTCTACACGAAATTCTCCCCAAATAGAAAACTCAGAGCAAAACAACATAGTAAATATATTCGGCAGTGCTGGTGGCACAAATTTTCTGCAATATTGGCTCGAATACGGAATAACTGAAACACCCGAACTCTGGTTTCCTATTGGAAATCCTCAGTCCAAACCTAAGAACAATAGTTCTTTACATCAATGGGACACATCTGCACTAAATGAAGGTATCTACACATTACGTCTTAGCGTACAATCAAGAAACGATAATATAATTAGAGATAAAACAGTCGTAGAAATTCGTAATTCATATCCACAAATATCTAAACATGATGCATCTCAATGGCTCTCAGGTAACCAATATGATTCTACAATTATCTGGCAAACAGATGTGCTAACAATCGGAAGCGTAGAACTATTTCGTAATACAGATAAACAAACACCAGTACGTATCGGATTTTCAGAATCTGTACACAGACAACATGTCATCAATCTATCTGAAATGGATTTGCCAACAGGTGAATACTTGTACCGTTTGAAAGCACAAAATCGTGGAGGAATGATAAGAATAGATGATAACAACGGTAATTTATACCCGATTTCTGTTATCCATGAACAAATACAGCCCTCTCATCTCATAGAAAAAACATCTATACAACATGGTCTACACGCAATTGTACCCCCTTACAATCTCAACGGAAATGGCAGAATAGAAATAACTGGTGTTGAAACAGGAACTTCGTTTGCACACATTTATGAAACAGAGACCTTAGGTGTTCTAAATAGAACTTCTACAATTGATGAATCAATATACCGTATTTGGTCATCAGCAGATACAGACGAGGATGGATTGGTAGAATTATTATGCAACAAGGGAAAAACTACATTTTTGCTTGAACAAACAGCACCAGATAAACCACCTTCAGAAAATATATGGAACGAAGAAGGTATATGGGGTGGGACAATTGTAGATATGGACTTAGACGGTAAACCGGAGATATATTCACGACATGACGACACGAATTCTATACATGTGTTCGAATCTATTGGAGATAACATTTATGACCTCATCGTATCTCTACAGAATCCTACACAAGGTTCAAACAATTTACCTGCCAGATTTGCAACAGGAGATTTTGATTCCGATGGGAAAATGGAACTATTAACAGGGGATAGTGATGGAGAACTATTCATCTATGAAAACTTTGGAAATGGCAATTATCAAAATACATGGTTCGACACACTTATTGATGGTATACCGCAACTATTTGCAGCAGGAGATTTGGATGGAGATTCGTCACCTGAATTTGTTGTTGGATCAAAGGTATGGACAACTGAATTAGATCTTCCTCGGCAGCATTGGATGATTACAATTTATACCTCAACTGGAAACGACTCATATCGTGCTGTGTGGCACCAACGTATACGCGAATTACATGACGGTGAAGGTGGAATTACGATTGCTGATGCGGACAACGACAGTAGAAACGAATTATGTATAGTAGTCCCTCCTAACTTCTACCTTCTACAATATGATGGATCAACATATAGACCAATCTGGCATCATCCCGCTACAAGCACTTTTAATCCGATTGTTGCTGATATTGACTACGATGGTAATAATGAGTTGATGTTCAACAACGACAATCAATTTACAGTTTTTAATAATCCCAATATCAATGGAATTCAGAATAAGTTAATACCACCATGGGGACTTACTGCTAAACCTGTAGATGAAACTTCAATATCTATTAGTTGGCAATCTGACCAGCAATCTCAGGTTTTCACAATTCTACGGGGTAAGACAAAGACATCAATGACACCAATCAAGCACGGAATTAAGGAAAAACAATATACTGATAGAGATCTTATATCAGGACAAACCTATTGGTACACAATTGCAACACAAACATCAGACGGTAATATCTCGCTTCCCTCAAAACCTGTATCCGTTTTACCTACATCTCCACCACAACTGATTTCCGCAGTTCATTCCCCATTGAATCAGATCCTTATTAGGTTTAACAAACCCATGAATATAGAAGCAGCGAATGCATCACGATATCTGCTGCATAAATTCACTAAATTAAATGGATCTGATGAACAAGACAAAGAATATTATATGCCACAATCTGCAATTCATGATCAATCAGGAAAAAGAGTCGTTATAACATTTGCATCGGATATACTAACATCAGAATATCAATATAAAATTGAAGCGATCCAATTGTCAGACCTATATGGTGCGGAACTAACTGAAGAAAGTAGAATTGCATCCGTAGAATATCAATCCCAATCTCATAATGAAATAGTTGTTTATCCAAATCCATCACGTGGGAATATAGTGACATTTGATAGATTGACTGCAGATAGCAAAATAGATATATATGATGTTACAGGCAACCGAATTACATCCTTGTCCCCGACAGATCAAGACACAACAGTCAACAGATGTAAGTCAATATGGACATTAAACGGTGTGAGTTGTGGAGTTTATATCTACGTAATTGAAAATGAAAATGGTAGAAATATAGGGAAAATATCTATTATACGTTGATCCATCTGATATGATAACGAGATATCTATTATTTTCTTTCTATTCCACGCATTCGAAGAAGAGATGTATTGAAACGAGGAATCTTCTGTGCATCTGTCTCGTAGATATAAGATAGGACATTTAGCATTGCAGAACGCGATTTGGATGTTGGATGCATCTTGTTCAATAAGTCGTTTTGAAGCGAGACAATTCCATTTTTAGTTTTCTGGTTCCTATCTGCAATCTCTGATATGTGGTAATGTGCAGGAATATAGTCTCTCTGTAATCTAATAGCATGTTCTAAAGATTGAATCGCTCTATTGATTCTTCCACTCTTTCCAAGTATCCACCCTAAAGTATTGTGGTAAAATGGAACATCAGGATTTCGTCGTACAGCAGAATATGCAAGTCCTTCTGTAAGCAGGTGTTTTTGTTCATAGCCATCTGAATAGAGTTGGGCAAGTTTACTGTAAGCATCCGGTTCATTAGGTACTAAACTGATTGCAGTTTCATACGCATTCCGAGCTTGATTCAATTGACCAAGACGTGCATAGGCTGTTCCCAACATAATATATGTCATATAGTCAGTCGATTCCTGCATACTGTCATTCAAACCGTCGACTGAATACGATGCTTCTGCAACAAAAGGTTCAACAGTCTCATTTTTGCGAGTACGAAAATAATACTCATAGGCTTCCACAGCAAGGGCATATTGGTTTTCATTAAAATAAGCAAAACCCAAATTCCAATATAGATCATATAATTCAGGATCAATCACATCAATACCACGTATAAATTCCAGTGTATCAATTGCACTACGATAATCACGTTCTTGTATAAAAAATTTACCTGCAGAAAGGTATTTTTCTGGATTTTCCATGTAGGTAATTTCTTCATTGAGCACATACGGAGAACGAGGTTGACGCTGCACCTGTGAATATACCAAAGTAAACGTTGCACCCATTAGTAAACAAAAAAGGATGAAATATATACGCGTACGAGAGACCCATTGCTTTGATAAATAGGCAGTAGGTCGCAATACCAAGGCAAATGCGCTTGGTTTATACGTAGTATCTTCCTGACTATATAGAACAACGGATGTATTTGGAACAAGGACTGGTAAAATTGGTGATGACCCAATTGTCTTTGATGTTCTAACTGTATTGTCTGTTTTAGGTTCTTCATCAGTTTCAGCACTACTGGTTTTTTCATCAGATTCTACTACCTTTACAGAAAGTTCATCATTTTCTGTTTCCTCTGACTGTATACCTTCAGACGCATCAATATCTATTATCTCTACATCTATTGGTTCACTATCTGTGTTTTCGTCCACAATAATAGGTGATACATTATCATCCTTTAAACTATCATCAGTTTCTGTTGAGAGGTTCTCAGTATAAACTTCTTCTTCTTCAACACCACTTTTGTCAACAGAATCCTGATTCAACTCTAACTGTTCATTGTCCGTGTGTGGTATTTCATGAAAATCAGTTGTATCAATTGGTTCATCCAATTCATCAGTTGACCTGTCGGACAATTCAACAGTTTCTGTGTCCTGTAATCTATCAGTAATTTGGTCAATACTTTTTTGTATTTCGCGCCGTGTCAACGGGGATATTGTATAGCTAAATATATCTTTAAGATCTGTGAGTGCTTCTGCAGTTCCAATTATTCCAAGCACTTCAATTAGAGTCCAGAGTGTAAGATCGTTGTCCTCTGCCTTTATTGCATTCAGTAATGCAGGTGTAATATCTGGAGTATTATATTGTTTTAGCGCATTTGCTGCTTCACGTCTTACTCCCGGAGCACTGTCAAGCAATGCTTCGGTGAGTAAAGGAAGGGCTTGTTCATCACCAGTAGCAGCGATTTCTAATACTGCAGCACGACGTGTCGCTACAGGTTGTGTAGTATCCGTTAGATTTTGGGAAAGTTTATGAATTGATGACATTATACACCTATGGAAAATCAGTGAATTACTACCGACAGATTCTTAGCAATACTAAGCGCAATACGTAAATACGTATGTATGATAAAACGTTAACACTTATTGAAAGGATACACATTTACCAAACCGCTAACATAGGTGTCAACTTAAGGGAATGAATCCATTTATTATAGGGTTCTTTTATAGGAGCGACCCACCAAATGGCAAACGCGCATTTGGCGTTGATTTCTTGATTTGTAAATCCTGGTTCAGACAATCCCCTCTTCCTTCAGTGTCCTTCTGTGTTCTCTGCGCTTTCTGTGATTCTGACAATCCCCAAATAACCAAAAAACCGAAACATACATGAAACATACATGAAACATATTGTTCCGACCCCCACCTTCCCCTTCCAACCTCCCAAATCCCATGTTATACTACTATCACTATGAAAAATACAACCACATACAAACCCAACATAACCGCATTCGTAGGTCGGAGCGAGCAAAGCGACCTCCGACATCTTACATTCTGTAGAACCGTCCTACGACATCTTCTCATGTCTCTTGTAGGTCGGAGCAAGCAAAGCGACCTCCGACATCTTACATTCTGTAGAAGCGACCTCCGACAAATAGCCAAAAACAAAAGATACAGTATTTCAAGTTTTTTAAGACACAGTCAGCCGGTGAAAACAACCTATAAACCCAGTCAGACAATACAACCAGACCACAACACAGTAAAGATACAGTCATGTAAAAAAAGGCACAAAACTGTATCTTTTTTAAACGGAGGAAAACAACACGATTCGTAGGTCGGAGCGAGCAAAGCGACCTCCCACAGAATATTAGACTATTCAAAAATAGACAAAAAACAGACAAAATCAAGCAGAACAAAGGTTACCGTTTTTCTTTTTTTTTACATTCAAAAAAACCGATGAAAACAACCCATAAACCCAGACAGGAACTAAAACCAGTAAAAAATACCAAAAGTTACCGTTATGCAGAAATTTGACACAAAACGGTAACCTTTTTAAGACGGAGAAATTCAATAAAATTACAAGATAAAAACAAACAATACACAGTCAAATATGATGTCCGAAGTCTTGTGAATGGTATTTCCATTCCTGTCTTTAGGCAATAAATTTACACACCACTATGAATACGATTATCTTGACATTCCAAAGAATTAAATATATAATCATCTATATTATTTTGTATTGGAGCACTATATGATAGAGAAGATTTTCAAAAAAAATTATGTTTTTATGTTTGGTAAAATTAGCAATGTACACTTCAGCGTGATGAAATCAACTTCCATAACTATTTGTTGTATAATGGCATTGCTTTTTACATTTCCTGTATTACATGCCGACTCCGATTCACATTCCAAGGGTGGAACATTTATCTTCGGTAGAGGTGGAGACTCAGTGGGATTAGATCCTGCTCTTGAAGAAGATGGTGAATCCTTCAAAGTTTGCGATAACATCTATGACACACTCGTTCATTACAAAGATGGCAGTACAGATATTGGACCAGGACTTGCAACAAGTTGGGAAAGTTCTGATGATGGTTTGACTTGGACATTTCATCTTAGAAAAGGTGTATCATTCCATGATGGAACACCTTTCAACGCAGAAGCAGTACTATTTTCACTTAACCGACAGCATGTCAAATCACATCCATTCCATGATGTTAGTGGATCTTATGTTTATTGGGTTGCTACCGGATTAGCAGAAATTGTAGATACAATATCTGCAATAAATGAGTTTACTATCCAAATCAAACTCAATACTGCTTATGCCCCATTTATCTACACGATAGCAATAACACCTTTCTCTATTGTCAGTCCAACCGCTGTAAGAAAATCAGGTGACAAGTACTCCAGTAATCCCGTTGGTACTGGTGCATTCAAGTTTGTACGTTGGGATCGGAAAGATAAAATCGTACTTGAGGCAAATGAGAACTATTGGGGAGGAAGACCTAATTTAGATAGGGTTATTTTCCGTTCTATCCCTGACAATTCCGTTCGCTTGATAGAACTTCAACAAGGAAGCCTTCATGCTATGGAATTTCCAAATCCCGATGATTTAGAACAGATTAGAAAGGATGAGAATATTGAGTTGTTATCACAACCCGGAATGAGTATCGGTTATTTAGCAATGAATATGGATAAGTCGCCATTTGATAACCAGAAGGTTCGACTCGCAATTAATCATGCAATAGATAAGACTGCTATTATTGAACATCTCTATCAAGGTCTCGGAATGCCAGCGAAGAATCCTATTCCTCCAACTATGTGGAGTTATGATGACTCAATCCAGGATTACGAATACAATCCAAAATTGTCTAAGCAACTACTCGCTGAAGCTGGATACCCCAATGGATTTGAAACAACACTCTGGGCATTACCTGTTCCACGTCCTTACATCCCTGACGGTCGGGCACTCGCAGAAGTACTTCAATCTGAACTACGTAATATTGGGATTATTGCGAAAATTGTGACCTATGATTGGGGTACATATCTTGAAAAAACAAAAAATGGTGAACACGATATTGCTATGTTAGGGTGGAGTGCAGACCTTGGCGATCCCGATAACTTTTTCTATTTCTTATTAAGTAAAACATCTGCTGAGAAACCTGCTGGGAACATCGCTTTTTATCGGAGCGATGCAATGCAAGATATCTTAGAAAAGGCAAGAGCAACTACCGATAAAAACAAGCGAATTTCACTCTACAAAGAGGCACAACAGATATTCCATAAAGATGTTCCATGGGTACCTATGGCACATGCGAAACAGATTCTTGTCGTGAATAATCAAGTAAAGAATCTCACACTTAATCCGTTGAATTGGAAATACTTCCGCAATGTAACACTTGAAAGGTAAATAACATGAAGAAATTAAGTATTATATCAATCATTTTTATTTTTTTAGTCATACATACATCTATAATCAAAGCCGACAACCACACTGTCAATGCAGATCTAAACGGTGATGGGGTTGTGAATATTCAAGATTTAGTTTTAGTTGCTATGCATATTGGTGAAACTCCTGATGCAACATTATCACCAAATCCAGATGTCAACAATGACGGTGTTATAAATATATTAGACCTTGTTCTTGTCGCAACAAAGTTCACTACATTAGAAGAAACAATAACTGCCAATACACTCGTATTTGGTCGTGGTGGTGATTCTGTCACACTTGACCCATCAAAGATGCTTGATGGGGAATCAGCGAAAGTGTGTGATATGATTTACGATACACTTGTCCAATATCGAGGTGCAACAACAGATATTGAACCTGCTTTAGCGGTAACTTGGCAAAGTTCTGCAGATGGACTGATATGGACATTTCACTTACGAAGAGACATTCAATTTCACGATAGCACACCGTTCAATGCCGAAGCAGTTGTCTTTTCACTCAGTCGTCCAAATGCATTAGCACGTAGTTTTTATGATGAATTTATCAGTCAAATTACAGCGTTAGATGTGTATACCGTTCAGATTGAACTCAAAACACCGTATGCACCTTTTCTCAGTACAATGGCTTCATCTGAAAATGCTATTGTAAGTCCGACAGCAGTTGCACACTTTGGTGAGAATTTTGGTAACAATCCAGTAGGAACAGGTCCTTTCAAGTTTGTCCAATGGGATAGGAACGATCAAATCGTTCTCAGAGCAAATGACAAACATTGGTCAGGAAAACCACCGATAGATAAACTCGTTTTCCGATCTATTCCTGATAATTCCGAACGGTTTATGGAACTCCAAAACGGTAACCTCCACGCAATGGAATTCCCAAACCCTGAGGATTTGTCAATGATTCGCGGGGATGCAAACCTTGAACTCTTAATGCAACCGAGTCTGAATGTCGGTTATCTGGCAATGAATATGGAAAAACCCCCCTTTGATAATCTGAAGGTACGTCTTGCCATTAACCACGCTATCAATAAAGCCGAGATTATTGAACGTCTGTATCAAGGTACAGGTATCCCTGCGAAAGGTCCCATACCTCCGACATTATGGAGTTATGATGATTCTATTGAAGATTACGCCTACGATCCAGATCTCGCAAAACAACTGTTAACTGAGGCAGGATTTCCCGATGGATTTGAAACCACACTCTGGGCATTACCTGTCCCACGTCCTTATATTCCTAATGGACAGGCATTTGCCGAGGAATTGCAATCTGATTTACAGAACGTTGGAATAAATGCAAACATTATCTCTTATGATTGGCGTACATATCTTGAAAAAACTGAAATCGGTGAGCACGATATGGCTATGCTTGGCTGGATCGCTGGTGGTGATCCAGACAGTTTCCTTTACTACCTATTGAGCAAAACAACCGCAGAGAAACCTGCTCTTAATATAGCTTTTTATAAGAGTGATGAGATGCAAGATGTGTTGGAACGTGCAAGGATGAGCACAGATAGAGATGAACGTATTGAACTTTATCAGCAAGCACAAGCAATTTTCCATAGAGATGTGCCATGGGTGCCTTTAGCACATGCACAAAGATTGTTGGTAATTAACAGTAGCGTACAAAATCTCAAACTTGCTCCTGTTGGATGGAAGTATTTACGGAAAGTATCTTTAGAATCTCAGTAAGTGGATTGTAATTAATCCACTCAATACTTTTATATTTGGAATCATAATGCAAGAACACCATTTTCGCATAGGGATTACCCGTGACTTCCTGAAACCTGACGGAAGTTCTGATTTAGATAACATTGCTGGTACACTGTTTGATAAAGCAAAATTGTATTGGGAATACATTCCTGAACATTCATCAGCACTCACTGCTACTGAGATAGTAGATTACGATGCCCTTTTGGTATTGGGAGCAGGAATCAATGCAGATACATTCTCTGATAACAACAGATTAGCAATTATCGCACGGTTCGGTGTGGGATATGATAAAGTAGATGTACAAGCATGCACAGATAACGGGGTCCTACTGACAATTGCTCCAGACGGTGTACGTAGACCTGTTGCCACATCCATTCTTACTTTCGTACTATCCTTGAGCCATCAATTGCTGATTAAAGACAGACTTATCCGTACTGGTAAATGGGAAGATACAAAAGACTATATGGGTATGGGTTTAGTTGGAAAGACGCTTGGTCTTGTCGGAATGGGAAATATAGGCAAAGAAACATTTAAGCTTGCAAAACCCTTCGGTATGCACCATATAACCTATGATCCCTATGTTAAACCAACCGATGCTGCAGAGGTTGATGCTGAAATAGTTGACTTAGATACCTTGATGCGAACTGCCGATTTTGTCTGTGTTTGTTGTCCATTGAGTGAGGAAACAAGAGGTATCATTGATGAAAGGTGTATCAGTCTTATGAAACCAACCGCATATTTGATAAACACTGCACGCGGACCTATTGTCAACCAAAAGGCACTCACCCAGGCACTTCAAAACAGACAAATTCAGGGAGCAGGACTTGATGTATTTGAAAAGGAACCAATTGATGATGACGATCCATTATTAAGTTTGGACAATGTTATTCTCACACCGCATAGTATCTGCTGGACTGATGAGTGTTTTGAAGGTAACGGAAGGAGTGCTTGTGAAAGTATCATCAATGTTGCTTCTGGTAAATTACCAAAATGGATTGTGAACAGAGATGTAATAAACAGTCCAAAACTTAAGAAAAAGTTAACTGAATTGACAGCGTAGTAAAGAAGGTGGGTTGCACCTAATTCTCAATGTTCCATATTTCACATCCACTACTTTTTGGGATGAATAATTTGAAGACGATTTCACAAAGATACTAAATTATTAATCAGATTCTATAATCGAAGAAATCATAGATACAAAATACGGTAAGTGCACTTAAAATATCCACTTACCGCTGATGTTTGAATCAATACTATATTATTGAGTGCGTAATTCATCCTCAAATTGGAATACAACTTCAGGATTGGATAAGTTCTTTATGAGACGTCCATCATATACATGAACAGTACAGGGTTCTTGTGGGACTGCAAAGTCAGGTATAAAATTGGGTCCCTCCGGTATTAACCTTGGTGAAACATCTCGTTTCTCAGTGATTTCAACAACAACTGCATCAAAAATCCATTTTCCGTTTTCTAAATTTGGTTCAAATATAGACACATTACCGGGTGTCTCACTTTTTGGTTGTGGGTCTAATAAAATTTCAACGAGTACACAACCAGCAGCTTTATCATCAACGGAATAAATTAATCTGTATATTTTACCATCCTCTTCTCCAAACGTCCCTTGTCCGACTCGCATTCTGTATTTACCAGGATCAAGTTCTGCTGTTTGTGGGAGGGTGGGAATATCTTCATCAGGATCAACTGGTAACTCATCTGTTTGTGCCAAGATTGCTGAAATATTAGTAGGTTTTCGTATTCTATCACAGCCAAGTGTTAGAAAAGATGTGAATGTTAAGATACAGATAATGGATAGTAAAACCTTATTTATCATTGAGGACTCCTTATATAATAACAACGAACTTGTATATTTAAATTAATCTCATCATAATGCTGTTAATCATCATTCTGATTTCTTATGTAGATAGTATCAATATAACACAATCTCATTTATTCAACAATTTACTTTTATCTGATTACTGAGACATTCAACTGTTGATTAATTTCACATTAATACACTGGCTCCTTACGGATTGAAATAAGTTTTTAGTTGTTGAATAATACTACTGGGTTTTTGGTGTGACATGATAGTACGCCTAAATAAAAGAGGGTGGTGTAAAATTGTTATGAAAAACGCAACAGAAAGCGGATATTTCACAATCCTCCTACAGAAGACGCGGTAGAACGTTATTTATGAACCACCCTCAAATAAATATGTTATAATAATAACAGAAAAAATAAAATCAAAGAAGGATCCGTTAAATTAGAATTGAGGAAATATAATGGCGCATGCATATACCCCTGGACTTAAAGTCACTGAGGGAATAACTATAGAGAAAATCCGACGACTCCCGCTTGACGGAGAGGTGCTTGTTGAGGTAGGAACTAAAGTTAAAGCAGAGGATGTTGTAGCAAAAGCAGATTTACCCGGTAATGTTCAGTTATTGAATGTAGCTAATCTGCTCAGTCTTCCACCTGATGAAATAGAAGAAAACATGCTCAAGAATCCAGGAGACACCGTTTCAAAAGACGAAATAATTGCCTCCACAAAAGGTTTATTTGGACTTTTCAAATCGCAAGCACACTCACCGATTGACGGGGTAATTGAATCAATATCAGATGTTACTGGACAAGTAATTCTTCGTGAACCGCCTATTCCTGTTGAAGTGAAGGCATACACAGACGGAACCGTAACGGAGACTATACCAAAAGAGGGGGTCAAAGTTGAGACTTATGGCACTTACATCCAAGGTATCTTCGGTGTTGGAGGTGAGACATTGGGAGAATTAGTAGTTATCACAGATTCACCGAGAGATGAATTGAAAGCAGAACAAATATTACCGGAACACAAGGACAAGATTCTTGTCTGTGGCTCTCTTGTTACAACAGATGTAATTCAGAATGGAATAAAACACGGTGTAAAAGGTATCATTGCTGGTGGCATTGATGACGCGGATTTGAGACAACTACTCGGATATGAACTTGGAGTTGCAATAACAGGTTCTGAAGAACTTGGAATTACACTCGTTGTAACTGAAGGCTTCGGTAGTATTGCAATGGCTGAACGCACTTTTGCACTCCTAAAAGCGCGGGAAGGTATGAAAACTTCCATAAATGGTGCTACACAAATTCGCGCAGGCGTTGTACGTCCTGAGATAGTAATACCTTTCGTTTCAGATGGTGAAGTCCCTGATGTAAAAGATACTGTAGGGTTATTAGATATTGGAACTCCTGTACGTGTCATTCGTGAACCATTTTTTGGAAAGTTAGGTCGTGTAACTGAGTTACCTATTGAACTACAAAAACTGGAAACTGAAGCTGAGGTGCGGGTGTTGCAGGTTGAATTTGAAGATGGAGAAAAAAGTACTTTACCCCGTGCCAACGTTGAAGCAATTGAAGAAAGATAAATTAGATATATCAGACTTCCTTAGAATGTTAGATTCTTAAAACCACTTTCATCTTATGCACAATCTTTGAATATGTACATAGTCGATCATAATATTTCATTACTTGCTTCACATACTGCCTCGTTTCCTTATACCCACTAAAATACCCGTGCGGTGGCACACCAGACTCCCAAACATCGACGTGCAGCTCCTTCTGCTTCTTTGTGAGCAGACCGAGACTTGTCCTTACATTCTCCCAAATATGTGAATCATCATTAAGTCGGGCAGCAATTGTCTGAGCATCTTTTATATGTCCACGTCCACCGTTATAACTTGCCAATGCAATACGGATACGATTACTATGTGAACTCTTTGGATACAGATCGTATAGACTGCGAAGATACCGAGTCGCACCTTCTATGCTTGTTTCCGGTTCAAACGGGTCATCAACACCCAATTCATTTGCTGTTTCAGGCATTAGCTGCATCAGTCCTTTTGCCCCAGCTGAACTTACAGCATATTCGTTAAACCCAGATTCTTGGATAATTAGGGCGGTAATAAGTTTCCAATCTAACTGATGTGTCAATGCATGTTCTTTTATCACGGGACGGTATCTAAGTATCTTCGGTGTAACAGCAAGCAAACGAACTCCGTTCCAGTCCCGTACGAATAATATAAAACACACAATCAGAATTGTGCAGATCAGGATTCTCAAAAAAGAACGTTTTGTTATCTTTACCATCAATGATATAAACCACTGCTAATTACCCCAAGCATAAGACAATAGCAACACTAAGCGATGTTGCTGCTTGGATTCACTTTCTTTGTGTTCTAAATTTTGGGTATTTCTCCAGGAATAGTAGATTGATCCTTTCATGGCAGTTAAAGGTCTGTAATTCCATCCAAATCGAATTTCAGTCAGTGCCTCCACAACTCCAGATGGAAATGGAATGTTCTCAAAATCTTCTCCGTAAAATCGGTCAGTTATATCTGCTTCTCCGTTTCGTTGATGACTATAACGACTCTCAATTATTGAGGATGGTGAAGCATGATAGGAGATACGAAAACTGAACATATCTGCGTCAGTGCCGATTGGATGTCCTATCACTGTACCAAAATGGGTGAACTGGTTATCTGGATCAAGATGGGTATATGTCCATCGATTGACTCGCACATATTCTGTATGAATACCAAGTTTACGTTCAATGAATAGTGGGTACCATTCTATTCCAGTAAGCCAAGACGTAGCATGTGGATCATTGGAATCTGATTGATATTGAAAATCATCAGCAAGCCATTCTGCATAGAGACGTACACCGTCTATCGGAAGTAATGCTACATCAAAACTAAGCATTATGTTGTCGTCATTTTTGGCATTGTATTGAACCGCATAATATGGAAGAATAGGGTTGAGATAGTGCCATTTCACCGATTGTGCATCACCACCGTAAAGCACCCATTCCGCAATACCCATTTCAAGCCAATCGCTATATTGATAATCAATTCTATGTGCACTGAGGTAACGTTTAGCCAGATAACGTGTCGTGCCATCATCGTTCCATGTAGAATTGAGTTGAGCAGTGAATGCAGATGCCTTGAGTGTGCCTATTTTACATGGGATAAGTCCAGTAAGACGTATATGCTCAAATGGGGGTGAGTTGTCCGAGATTCCCACTGATTTATCTGGACTTGCTCCCCAATATATATAATCTCTACCTGCTAAGATATTGAATTCTACATCTCCAAATGAAATCAAATTATATTGCAGGTATGCTCTTTTGAAATCAACTACATAGTCCCAATGCCATGTTTCATATCTTTGTTCCGCGGACTTCAATAGTGGTGGCGATTCAGGTAGAAAATAACTTTGCCCAAAGTCTTGTTGTTGATTGAAATTGGAGACTTCTAATTCGGTGTATACATTAAACCGATTACTATTTCCCACAGCATAATGAAATCCACTTTGGAGTGCAGGAGCTATTTTATCATTCACTAAACGTATTTCAGGCTGTATTCGTATGTATGTCTTTTGTAATGATTGTTTCTGCGTCTCCTTCAAATTTATATCGGTTATTTCACTTTTAAATTCCTGTTGGAGTTTCTCAAGTAGTTTTCCATCTAATGGTGAGACTGTGACTTCACCAGAATTGATACGGTTTTCTGCCCGACTGATAATTTTCGCAACATCATCGCGTGATAGAGGTAAGGAATGTCGGTGAAACCCACCGGTGACACCTGACACCTCAAGCTTGTTTAGAGCTTCAATTATCCATCCGTCAAAATTGAGTGGAATATTTGGTGCAGCAACAACTGAAAAGTAGAAAAATAAAACCTGAAGGATAACCGATAAGTGAAGTAAAGTGTTTATCTTGGTCTGTGTGAGGAAAGGGTAGAATTTCATTCGCTATCGAATTCCTCTATCATCTTATCAATTTTCCTAAATTGCCAACTCCAACGTGTGTTGTAAAGGAATTGCCGCAAATCAAAACGGTTGTCATCCGGTGAATATGGTTCAGCGTGATATGACGGTGTTAGGGTTGTCATCTTATGTCGATTGATAGCATAGTAACGGAAGAATTGCTTTACCTTATCAGCGACCTCATTGGCAGATAGATGGTTCCATTCCTGTACTAATTTTTCAAACATACTTACTGGACCACACCGATGCACTTTTCGTAACTGTCCAAAACGACTGAGTTCGGCATAAGTCATTCCCATATCTTCTTCGTCAATTTGTGTATATGTATCAGTAATTGGTTCCAGCTCTGCGGTAGGTGGTGCTTCTAAGATTGTAGCAAGACTTGGATAGTTCAAGTTCTCTTGTGCCCAGTGGAGGAAACTACGGAGATCCGTTTTACTAATACTTCCTATGGGATTAATGTCTGCACTACTACAATCATATTTTGTAAGATATCCGCGCAATGCTTCGTCCACGTTTCCAGTGCCCAAAACAAGTAACGTGCCACGTCTATTACGAACCCACGGTAATGTTTGGGCAAATAGGTAACTTATAACCATTCGCAAACGTGCTTGTATGTTTTGTAGTGCCTGATTTTCAACAGTGGTCCCTCCATCGGTTTTGAACTGAGGTGTTTTACCTGTAATACCAGTAAATAATTTTCTTAATGCCTTAACAAGTGACTCTATGTTGATATCAAGGTGGTAGCTTCCGATTTCGCTCGCAAGCTGCTTTGCTCGTAGTCGGGTTTCACGAGAACTATTGTCAGTACCCATATAGCATGTGTAAAGGACTTGATTTGCAATATATTGCGCAGCATGTGAGTAATCACTGAAGTCTGTTTTGATTTTTTGAATATTATCTTTACCAAATAGTCGCTCTGCATCCCTGATGACGTGTTGTTTGTTAGCAAGGATTGCTTTTGCAACAAGTTGGCACATAGAACCGACAAGAGTCGCAACTGCACCACTATCTGAACCACCGGAAAGTGGCACAAAATATCCGGCAGCATCGGATCGTCTTAGATAATCCCATAACCAACAGGCAGGACCCAACGCAATTTCTTCATCGGGAGTATGAATGTTAAGGTTATCCATTGGAACAGTAGCGTCACGTTTTGCACTATCCGCGATCTTATAATCAACCTTTATTTGCGGTATATCAATAGTCTGACTTGCCTGTACAGCACCACTCATTCTTGAACCACGATAGGAACGTACATCAGAAAGATCTACTGTGGCAGTGATAACTTCAACATCGTTTATTGAAAATTGGGATCCTTGTGCGAGTATATCTCCGTTCTGTGCAATCGAAGCACAGCCATCAAAGTATAACCTACCACCATCACACCCTTGCTGATTAGCATATAGATATACACCACCGCATTTATCGGTAGCATTCCGAATCAATGACAACCGCTTATCAAGTTTGCGTAGTTCGTGATGTGAACCCGATCCGTTTGTAATAATCTCAACGCCGTTGTATGCAAGGTCAATATGCGGGGAATTCGGTGCAAATAGTTCTTCGCATGTTTCGGATGCTAAAATCGTATCTTGTGTGACGATTACAGCACATCCGATAGGGACTGTTGAATTAGTAGTGATGTCTCTGATTTCAGATGGTAAGTGAAATGTTTCAGTTGTCCAACCTTTTTGCCATGCTACGAACCATCGGGGTTCACGGTAATTTCCTTCAGCAGCTAATACTATTTTTGGACGTATAAGTAGTATCTCTCCGTTGCAGACAAATACACGACAATTGTATCTAACACTTTTATGCATTATTGGCATGCCTATGTCGCACAATATGTCATCGGTATGTCCACCCGTTATGATTCGTGCAAGTGATTCCCAACTGTGTCGTAAGGTATCCTCTTCAAGGAAATGATCCTCACAAGAATATCCTGTTATTTCAAGCTCAGGACCGAGCCGATAGCGTGCACCTAAAGATTTCGCTTGTTCAATTGAGTCAATGATTCGCTCACAGTTACCCTCAAAATCAAGTGCCCACTGATTCAGGTTGCAGGTTGCGAGTGTTGCTTTCATTTTATGTAGTAGTCAGCCACCAGCATACAGTACAGAAGATAGTACTAAAGTAACAGTTGACAACTGATGACAATCAAGTTTTTTGTGGTTTTTTTCGTGCTGCTGGGAACAGGATGTTATTCAATATTAATCGGTAACCGGGAGAATGTTTGTGTAGGTCAAGATTGGTTGGTATTTTTCCTTCTCCTACCAGATGCCGATAATCTTCTGGATCATGTCCTCCAAGGAATGTAAAAGTGCCTTTACCTAAAGTTCCATGTATATATTTTACATAATTTGTGCCTTCTATTTTGGCTAAAATCGTGACTGACGGATTAACCGTATTTATATTGAACGATGTTGTCTGACCAAGAAACCCACGTACTTCAGAGACATGGTTTTGTGTCAACATTGTGGGAATGGGATCATGTTTTGCAGAAAACTCAAAAAGTTGGAAATCTTCAACACCTGACTGTTGACTTCGATCAGGATTAGGATTGTCAATATCGGAAAACTCGTATCTGTTTGGATTTGGATATAGTGTGAAATTCTCAAATGCAAATGTGTGTTCAAAATCCAGTAGTTTTTGGAAATTCTGTGCAAGTGGTGTGGCATCTAACACAGGATCGACAATGTCTAATGCCCCACCCTTTGTTGCTAATGCGATGTCTAATGTTTCGGGTGCGGAACACATGGCAAAGATAAATCCACCTTTTGTTACATAATCTGCTATATTTATTGCTGTTTGTCCTTTATGACGAGAAACACTTCTGAATCCTGCTTCTTTTGCTGCAGATTCAAATAGTGCCATCCTTTGTTGATACCACACTTGATGTGAAAAAGATCCGTGGAATTTTCCGTGTTGACCGGTAAAATCTTCATGGTGTAGATGTAACCAGTCGTATCCTTCGGTATGTAATGCACCGCGTTGCACTTCCTTATCCCAAATTTGATCGTAAGGTATTTCCGCATAATCCAGTGCGATTTTAACTGCATCGTCCCATGGGTCCTGATATGGTGATGCTTCTGGTGGAGCATAGACAGCAATTTTCGGTGCTTTTTCAAGTAAAATCTCGTCCATATTGCTGGTTTCAATGATTGTCTCTTTGATGGTCCGATATTCAACTTCGCTCATTGATTCAATTGTAACTCCCATTTGTGCTGCCTTTATCTTGACATCTGCAGCATCTGGGATTATAAATGAACCACCACGATAGTTTAACCACCAATAGCATTGGTATTCACGCGGCACTTCTAATGCCCAATATGTCAATCCATACGCTTTAAGATGATTCGTCTGTGTTTGTTCCATAGGAACGAGTATATATTGTGCTGATGACGCTGACACGATTATCAACAGAAATGCAATTATCAGAAGTAATTGGTAAAAGATTTTAATGTGTCTCATTTACTCACCTCACCGACTGGAACAGCAATTGGTTGATAACCGAATACCACCCTACCATTGCTCAGTAGGGGTGCTTCACTGTTAGGTGTATGGGTATCAACTGTCCAAAGTTGACCATTGTTTTCATAAAGAATCCAACGCCCATTTGGTGGTATCCAGACTGGACGACTGCCTCCCATTAACGTAATCTGCTTTTCTGTCCGCTTTCCAGTAGTGGAAACATTGACCATCCAAATCTGTCTCAGTTTGTTCTCAGTACCTTTTGAAAAAGCGAGTGTATTCGGTTCAGATGGATGCCATGAAGGTTCAGAATCATCTTCTGGTGATATAACAATCGGTTCAACACTGTTTGCAACAAGATCATAAATATAGATATTACGGTGGTGATTCATATCAGGATTTTCGATTGATCCTGCAGTTGCATAAGCAAGTAATTCACCATCTCTACGCCAAGCAGGATTAGACATTTCCATAGCGGTTGAAGGAATTGGGAATGTCCTATTAGTTTCGAGATGATGTATAATAATTCTTTTTCGTCTATCCTGTTCGGATTTGGTGTACACAAGATATTCCCCATCGGGTGATATTGAGACATCCTTAGCAAGTTCACGGTTCTCAAGGTATACCATACTTTTTCCTGAACCTATATCTCTGAATATAACATTGTCATCAAAATCATGGTATACAAGTGTCCCCTTTTCTGAAACAGATGGATGAAAACCAGAATCAAGTGGGGCAATCCGTGTGTCAATAGGGACACTTCGAAGTTGGTTTAATTCAATATCTTCTGCGGTTGCAGGTGCTAAACGCCATAAAACACCGTCATGACTGTAATAAATTGATACAGACTCAGCAGCAAGTGAAAAGCCCGTAAGTAGTTCATTTTTTATCTCTGAGGAATTTTGTGTTTCCTTATTTGCTGTTTCATCTGTGCCAGGTTTTTCATTAACTTTAGCGAGATTCTGTGTGTTCGGTTCAAATTCGTTTTTATCTTTTAATTTCCACCCAGAACCATCAGTTTCAAAGACAAAACCTATACCCATTGTCCAATACATCCACTCTTCAATAAACTTACCATTGCGTGAATACTTAAAGATATCCTCTGGTGGTCCATGCATACGTGCTATATTCCATCGTCCACCATCTGATATTTCCGACATTGTGCCATCTTCATCAACATAAGATGCTAATATATCAATATCAACGTGCGGTGTTATTTTACCGGGAAGCACTGTAATTGCCGCAGGTGTGCCACGGACAGGTTGATGCGTACCGAAAACCCCTATTCCATCGGAAGTACCTGAACGTCCATCTTTGTTTTGGTCAACGACTGCCAAGATATAATATGTCCCAGGTTCTACTTGAACTGTATATGACCCGTCCTCTTCAAGGAATAGTGGTACGACTATTGGTGAGTCAAATGATGGAGTAGTTGAAAGACTTAGTATCCCATCGGGTATGTCATTATTGTTTTGAACAGGTTCAGAATTATTGTTAGAAGTTCCTGTTGAAGTCGCAAAAAATGTGGTTATTCTACCTGTAATAACGCCTGTCTCTCCGACATCCGTATTTGATGAATCGTCTATCCCAGTTCCACCTAATGATGTATCAATATTTGAATCGTGTATTGCAACAAGTTGTCCTTCAGCATCATATTGTGCAGTTAGTATAATATTGACAGACCGTGTTTCGCCTTCACCAATTATAATTGAAGTAGGAGGAGTTGTGACGATTGAATCTGAACCCAATCCACCTAATCTATCTCCTGCACTATACCTTCCGTTTCCATCCATATCATGATTTGCAATGATATAGTATTCACCTGTAGGTAGTTGTAAACGGAAAGTACCGTCTTGTGCTGTTAGAGTTGTGGCAATTGGATTAACCAGTGTGGAATCATCATAGACTTCAACTCGAATTCCTGTTTCATCCTGTGAGAATGGTGTGACTCGACCTATAATTATTGCTGCATTCTCAATAGTTACTGATTGTTCTCTTGCAGTGTAGGTTGTAGATATATGGATTTCAAGGTTTTCAGTAAATGTGTTCTGTTTTATGAGGACAGGTTGTGGAAATGCACCTTTTTTAGATATGTCTTTAACCCCATAGAAACCGAAGGGATCGCCGTTATCAAGAGTGTTGCTGGAGTTCTTATCAACAATTGCCATCAGATAATACTTTCCGGGTTTTAATCGAAGTTCCCACTTACCGGTTGTAGGATCAACGACAGTCATGCCAGAACGGTATTTCCATGATGTATCAGTATATGCAATTATAAGCATTGTTACATCAGCATGTTCAGGATCTTTGGTAAACTTTAGAATTCCCCTACATCCTGATGTAGCACGACTCAATTCTGCTATAAACTTTTCGTATTCACTCGGTTGATATGTGGATTCTGGTACAAGTTTGAGTTCTTCTCCACTGTTTTGTAACCTTGCCGTAATTGGTATCTTAATGCCTTTCAAATTGGAATTCTCACCTATTTCAATTGCAAGATGTTTTTGTGATTCATCATTCCAATCATTAATCCCTAACACACCATATCCGTCACCTTCGTCAAATTTACCTGAAGAATCAATATCCACATAAGCCACCAGATAATATCTACCCGGTTCCACCCGTAGTGTAAATGTACCTAAACGCGACACTCCGCTTGTATATAGATCTTTTAACTTTTCATCACGATACACCGACACATTTATGTGAGAAAGATCATGTCCCTTCCAAATAATCTCACCAGACAACCGTGCTGTCATGCGTTTGAATTCCGGTTGTATATTATTATTTTTTAATGTAGTTTGGTTTGACGATTCTTGGGAATGGACCAACACATTAATGAAAGAAATTCCAAGGAATACCACGAGAGAGAAAATGAACAATCGTTTCATGTGGCTGTGTCTCCGTATATAATCGTAAATATGTGCATTATTGAATCAGGTTGCTATATTTATGTCTATTTTACCATAACTTTGTATAGAATTCAAAGAATTCATACAGGCTTATTTATAATGGATTTTAGAATTACTTTGACAGTATAGTTTGTAGTTAGGGGTGAGTGTAGTCAACTTTGACCTACAGAATAAACTGTCAAAGTCTTTAAACTACATGTTCCTTATAGCGTTATTCTTATACCATTTCTAATAAATAAAGTGTCATTTGCTGAGGACTTCTTGTAGGAGCGACCTCCCGGTCGCGACCGGGAGGTCGCTCCTACAGAAGAAAGATTTCCAATCAATAACAATGGTTGAATCCAGTAATGGGACAATAAATATTAGAATTGGTATTATACTATTTTAACCCAAGTTTCTATCTTCAAATTTTTAGACATGCGGATACTGTTTTAATGAAAAAAGGCATTATTCTTGAAAATATTGTAGCAACTTGAGTTATTTTATAAATTAACGTGAGTTCGGTGTAAGAATTGGGAAAAAATAGATTGTAGTAAGTAGAGGTGTGATGGTAAGAAGTTAATGTTAAATATTAGAAAGAATTCGCGCCGAATGCATTGAATGCATTCGGCACAATTACTTCTTAGACAAATGCGGCTCTGTCAACATCATCAAGATAAACTCGTGCACCATTCTGTAATGCAGAACGATGAACTGCTGCTTCAAAAAGAAGTTCTGCCCATGCGGCTTCTCCATCAGCAGGAAATGGTTGATCCGATTGCATCGCATTTATTACCCCATCTGCCATTCTTTTAAAAGATTCCGGCATTTCGGGTTTACCGGGTTCATTTTCCCATTTTTCTTCAATTTCAGAGTTTCCTGCTTTCCTCCGTAGGTATGAACCATCTAAACCTTTTGCTTCGGCATAAGATTTGTCGCCAAGTATTTTGACACGGAGCGGGTGGTCATCATATCCCCATAAGTTTGTTCCTGTAAGAGTCCCTACAACTCCATTTTCCCAACCGATGTGGATTAGTCTTTGCCAACCACCACCTTCATTTGGATCCCCTGTAACACTTACCCACTCAGGTGTTCCTAAATTCCAGAGAATCTGATCAATGATGTGAGACCAACAGTTGAAATGAGCACGGGCATGCAACATCTTGATTTCTCCCAGTGTGCCATTCACAACATCGTCATGAAGTTTTTTGAAATGATGCATAAACCTATAATTAAAATCAATACCAAATTTTTGGTTTGAGTCGCGCCATTTAGCAATTGCAGGAGCAGCAATTGCAAGATCAGATTCCCGCACTGTAGCCTGTCCTTGTAGTCCACAAAGTGGTTTTTCTGTGAATACATTTTGTCCCGCTTCAAGCAATTCGCGTAATGGAGGAATCCGTCGGGTTTCATTGACAATTAGGAGGACGAGTTCTGCATCGCAGTTATCTAACAACTCTTGAATCGTTAAATAACCTGGAACCCCGAAGTGTTCCTTTGCCTTTTCAAGCAGATCGGGGTTCATTTCGCAAACAGCAACTACTTCTGCATCAGGATGATTGTGGAAATTACCACCGTGCATCATCCCCATTCCTCTACCACTAATTAATGCACATTTAGTCATATCAATAGCCTTCCTTAGCGTAATTTCAATTTAGAAGAGATTTTCTGTAGTATAACACACACCATAAAAAATACAAGAAAAAACCAACTTCAACCAATAAGTCATAAACAATATGTGTTGGTGTAAGTATATAAGAGATCAACAAATTGTGTCAATTTATTATCTTGCATAGTGAGCACCTAATTGGTAGAATCCTACAGACAATCAGGTCACTCAAAATATTCCTCCTTAAAAGGTTACCGTACGGTAACTTATTTTGACATAACGGTAACTTTTGATAGAATTGGTATAATGTTAGTACCTGTATGGGTTTGTGGGTTGTTTTCATCGGTTTTTTGTGGTTGAAAAAAATTAATTTTGGTAACTTTTTTATCTGCTGGGTTATGGTCGGTTTTTTGGCTATTTGTCGGAGGTCGCTTCGCTCGCTCCGACCTACGAAGCTACGAAGGGTTGGTGGTTTGTGTTGTAATTTCATGAGTTTTTCTCTGTTTTAAAAAGATACAGTTTTAGGGCTTTTTTCACATAACTGTATCTTTACTGTGTTGTGGTCTAGTTGTAGTGCCAGAATGGGATTGCGGGTTATTTTCATTGGTTTACTGTGTAAAAAAAACTTGAAAAACTGTATCTTTTGTTCTTGGCTATTTGTCGGAGGTCGGTTCTACAGAATGTAAGATGTCGGAGGTCGCTTTGCTCGCTCCGACCTACGAATACGGTGATGTTGGGGTTGTGGATTGTTTTGTTTTTCATAGTGGTAGTATTATAACACGTGGTTGGGTGCGTTGGAAGGGGGACATGAGGGTCAGAACAATATGTTTCATGTATGTTTCAGTTTTTTGGTTTTTTGGGCGGATTTTTGCGGATTTTTTTGTCTGAATCACTGAAGACGCAGAGGACGCTGAAGGACACAGAAGGAAGAGGTTTTAGCACCAGCGGTGCGGAAGGTGTATAGTAAACGTTCACAACACAAAGAGTAAGCCCCAGAGGGGCGAAAGGTGTTGTTTTTGTCTGAATCTCGGATTAGGCGGATTTCACGGAGGACGCGGATTGAAGAGGGTTGTGGTGATGTATACGTGTGTATACCTTTCGTCACTCTGGGGCTGAACGACATAAACTAAATGAAGATTAAAAAATAAATAGGGTAATTATGGAGAGAAATCCCTGCGCGCTTACAAAGCACGCCTACCTTATTGGGAAAATAAATTATACCGAATTAATAACTTAATCTTCATACAGATTGTGCTACATTATGCAGCAACTTAGGTTATTCTAATTGATAGTAGAGATTAGAATTAACGCTACATTCCTGAACTGTAGGAGGGAACTCCGATTCCCGATTGCTCCTAAGTTCTGTCGCGATTCGGAGATCGCTCCTACAGAAATGTGTCTCTTTAATTTCAATGTTTACTATAAATGAGGGTGGCTCATAATTGTTTTTCAAACAACGCAACAGTAGCGGTATATTTCACAATCCGCTGACATTCTGTAGGAACGATCTCGTGGTCGCGACCGGCAAATCAACGGTATGAATGCCATTTAGGCATTCCCTTCAATTAAATCGTTTAAGTAAGTAAAAGGAAACTACATTTATGCAACAAAACGCTAAAATAGGATTTATTGGTCTTGGTAACATGGGAAGTAGGATGGCAAAGAACTTGCATCAGGCAGGTTATCAGATCATTGGAAACGATATTGATGAAGAAAAATGTATTGCACTTACAAAGATTGGCGCGAAAGCTTCCCTTGATACCGAGCGAGTGGTAAAAGATTCTGAAATTATTATGACCAGTCTGCGTTCATCGCAAATATTTGTCCAAGTTGCAGAACAATTCTTCCTTCCTAATGTTGAAGAAGGAAAGATATTTATTGATTTAGGTACAACTGAGGTAGGGAAAACACGAGAATTGACACAATCCATAGCCGACTCTGGAGCAACATTGATAGATGCTCCAGTGAGTGGGGGACCACACGGAGCGGAAACAGGAACGCTACGAATGTTTGTTGGAGGCGATGAACAGGTAGTTGAAAATTGTCGTCCGTTATTAGAGGTGATTGGAGATCCACAATATGTCGTATATTGCGGTCCGAGTGGTTCTGGACAGATTGTGAAAGGTGTAAATCAATTGGTAATGGGTCTCAGTGCTGCTGCATATATGGAAGCAATGGCATTTGGCGTTTGTTCGGGGGTTGATCAAAATGCGATTCGTGAAGCAGTTGGAATGGGTGATGGTTGGCGAGGAGAATTCGACAGAATCGCGAAGCGAATTACTGAAGGTAAAGGGAATACACTTGTTGTAAAATATCCTGAACTACCATATTTTTTAGCTGAAGCAGAAGCATCCGGATTTGAGATTCCATTAACTAAAACATTATATGAATTTTGTAAGAAAGGCAACTATGAAATGTTTGATAATATGAATAGACCGTCACGTTCATTCTGGCACGAATTGACTAAGAACTCTGAAATGGAATAGTATCTCATTTTGGAATTTGATGTCGGATAAGGTTTCAGTTACTATTTTACTGACTTTGCACATCGGAAACCTGTAAGATGACTTGTGTTTGCTGGGTCGTTTCCGCGGCGATATGTAATCGTTATTCGTGGTTGACCACTTTCTACCCATGAACCACCACGTAATGAACGTGAGGAATTTATGCTCTTATAGTTGGTCGCCACTTCCTCAATACTTCCATTACCGGAAAATGGATTATCATTTTGTGGATCATTATAATAATCTTTGTCGTATTCATCAAGACACCATTCCAATACATTTCCTATCATATCATAAAGTTCATACCCGTTGGGAGGATAATCACCGACAGGTGTTGTGCTTCCAGTAATACCAACATTTAAACTGTAGTTTACTTTGCTATCATCAATTGTATTTCCCCACGGATATCTTTGACCTTCAAGACCTCCACGTGCTGCTTTTTCCCATTCGGCTTCAGTTGGTAATCGTTTATTTACCCACTGTGCATACGCTGATGCGCCATACCAACTGACATAAATAACTGGATGGTCTGCTTTTCCATTAGGGAAAGAATTGTCTGTCCAATTCACGAGGTAATTACCATCATGAAACCTTTGGCTTATATTATCTTTATTCCAATCAGGATTTGCGTCAACGAATTCCTTATATTGAGCATTTGTTACTTCATACTTGTCAATATAGAATGCGTTAATATTTACTGTATTTCCTATTTGCTGTACACTACCTGCTTCTCCACTGACACTACCTAATTGGAATTCTCCTTCTGGTATTAGTTCCATTCCCACCGGTATATCGGCATCTGTTTCAACGGTGTAGATAATCCTTCTGTTCCCACCATCCCAATTGAGTTCAAGTTCAAGTTTACCTAATGAGAAAGGTCCAGTAATAGTAACAGTTTCCTCATTATGAGTAACTTCTCCGTGTGAAACAGTAAGGTTTTCTGGAGATAGATTGAATGTAACGGTGATAGAAGAGTCAATTGATATGGTAGTGCCGTTGGGTGGATCCACAGATTGAATTTCTATGGATTCATCTTCACCGCAACCTATAATCGAAACGGTAATTAAAAATGTAAGTATGATCGTTAATGAGGATATTATCTTTCTCAAAACATCTCCTGTTAAATCTAAGTAATAATCCAAAATGCATAACATTTATACAATGAATATAGATTAAAAGATTCAATTATTGTCAAATACCTGTTGCATTTCAACCTTCAACTGTGCATATAGCGAACTTTTCAAATTAATAAGTTCTCTTGCTGTAACAACTCTTGGTCGAGGAAGAGGCACGTAAATTTCAGCTTTTATTGTTGCTGGTCTTGCAGTCAGTATATAGATTTTGTCAGCAAGCAGTAGTGCTTCTTCTATATCGTGAGTGATGAGAATAATGGTCTGTTTGCGTTTTTGCCAGATGTCTAATAGTATGGATTGCATCACTGTCCGTGTCATTGCATCTAATGCACCAAAAGGTTCATCTAATAATAGTACATCCTTTCTAAATAATAGTGTTCGGATCAATGCCACGCGCTGACGCATCCCTCCTGAAAGCTGCATCGGATAACTATCTGCAAAACCCTGTAGACCGAGTTGATCTAATAATTCATGTGCTTCGGATACTGCTTCAGTTAAAGATTCCTTCTGAATTTCTGGTCCAATGAGTACGTTCTTTAGGACTGTTCTCCATTGCAACAAAAGGTCTTTTTGTTGCATATAACCAAATATACCTGTATTACCACTTATAAGATTGCCATTGATGTATATATCCCCGATATGTGTGGTTAGTAGACCAGAGATTATGTTAAACAACGTACTCTTACCGCATCCGGATGGTCCGAGTAAAGCAACCAATTGACCTGTTTCAACTGAGAAGTTGATCTCATTTAGTACAGGTATAGTATGCTTATTTTGAGTAAAGCTATACGAAAGATTTACAACTTCCAGAGTTCCCATATATCTTGTTCACGCATGAAAATGATTAGAATAATTCAGATTGAGATTGAGTTATGGTATATTTTATTCAATATGACAATGAGATGTATATTCATCGTTTTACGCGTTTATGAAAAAAACGCATTAGTTCTATAACATAGGACTCATCAGTATTTATTTCTATTGAATCAACTTTACTTGAACGAAATATCTGCTGACGTTCAGCAGCCACCTGCCGATTTCTTTCCTGATAAAACTGTTGAGCTTGTTCTGAAGTCGTGTCTACAACTACTCGCTCACCTGTTTCTGCGTCCTCTAACTCAATCATACCAATATTAGGGATAATTGATTCTCTACGATCTATTAGTGTTATAGCAATCAATGAATGTCGTTTGCTTGTAATTTGTAGCTGTTTTTGATAATCTGAATCCATAAAATCTGATAATAGAAATAGCACACTGTGTGGTTTAAGGACTTGGTCAGCAAAAGACAGTGCTTCAGATATATCTGTTCCAGTTTTTCTGGGTTGAAAACACAGAATATCTCGAATAACACGTAAAACGTGTCTCCTTCCCTTGCGTGGAGGGACATAGTGTTCTACTGAATCAGTGAAGCAGATGAGTCCAACCTTATCATTATTTTTGATTGCAGAAAATGCTAACAGTGCTGCGATTTCGGCTGATATTGCTGCTTTAGTTTCAGTTGTACTGCCGAAAGTAGTTGATCCACTCAAGTCAATGAGTAGCATTATCACAAGTTCTCTTTCTTCAACATACTTTTTTACATAAGTTTGTCCCATCCTTGCAGTTACATTCCAATCGATCCAACGAATTTCGTCTCCCGGTTGATATTCACGGACTTCATCAAATGTGATTCCTTGCCCTTTGAATACACTCTCATATTCACCTGCAAAGATAGTATTTACTAATCGGTTAGAGAAAATATCAATGTGCTGAATCTTTTTCAAGAGTTCTTTTTCATCCATTTGACTTTTCTCAATGAGTAGATTTATGTTGCTAAATTGTTGATATGTCAGTATATTATCAGAAACTCTTTGAAAAATCAACATCTATATCTGAGCAAGGTAACCTATGCGGACACAATTATTAGAAGGAACAAATATTGAAATACATAGTAAGATTAAAACAGGTAACATCAAACATGTAGTGTTTGATTTTGATGGTACTATTTCTCTCATACGAGATGGTTGGCAAAATGTGATGGTGCCACTGATGGTTGAATTCCTTCAAACTGAAACTGACACATCCGAAACACACGAAGTGATAGAATCTATCGTCGTAGAATTTGTGGATAGGTTAACTGGAAAACAGACGATTTATCAGATGATTCAGTTAAGTGAAGAAATAGAAAAACGTGGGGGGAAACCTAAAGATCCGCTTGTATATAAAGATGCATATAACCAAAGACTACTTCCGATTGTTGAGCAAAGGATTTCAGACCTTGCTGAAGGAAAGTTATCTGCAGGATCGCTGCGTGTTCCGATGGTAATGGAATTTTTGCAGAGTCTTCATGGATTGGGACTGAAATGCTATCTTGCAAGTGGAACAGATGTTGAATTTGTGAAAAATGAGGCAGAGTTACTGGGTGTTGCGAAGTACTTTAACGGTGGTATTTATGGGGCATTGCGAGAATATAAAAAGTTCTCAAAAGCAATGGTCATTCAGAAAATACTCACAGATTTTGGTCTTAGTGGTAGTGAACTGCTTATAATTGGTGATGGATATGTAGAGATTGAAAACGCAATCGCTGTGGGTGCAATCGCTGTAGGTGTTGCTTCTGTTGAAGAGAATATATACAATATGAACGTTGATAAAAGGGAACGTCTATTACGTGCGGGTGCAGACATTATTATTCCAGATTTCAGTGATGGTGACCAACTTCTTGAATATCTATTCAAAGGATTGTGATTTTAGTGGATTTGATATATTGTAGGTTGAAATAGAACTTAATCTAAGGATGTGACATGAAGATTAAAGATATTCGCGTTGTAGAAATTACATTAAATCCAAAACCGAAGACTCCACCTCGCACACAAAGTAAAGCCAGAACGTATCGTCTAAACCGACCCATTGACCGTTATCGCACATCCAAGGACAAGCACATTTCTGGTGCCAATTGGAAGAGACCAGCCTGTATTATTACTGCTGAAGATGGTACTTGGGGGTTTGGAATTTCATTGTATGGAGGACCGGTAAGTAGTATTATTACGGATCATTTTGCTCCACAACTTATAGGTGAGAACTGCATGGCGACTGAAAAACTGTGGGACATGATGGTGCGTTCTTCTGCTGCATTTGGCGCGACCGGTTTGACAAGTTATGCTATCAGTGCAGTCGATTGTGCATTGTGGGATCTAAAAGGAAAAATACTGAAAAGACCTGTGTATGAGTTACTTGGTGGTCCACAGAAAGAGAAGATATTCTGTTATGCATCTGGCTTTGACCAAGAATGGTATATGGAATTGGGATTTAAAGCGACTAAACTGTTTACACCATACGGACCTGAGCAGGGAATAGAAGGATTAAGAAAACTTGAAGAATTAGTTGCTAATACACGAGAATTAATTGGAGATAATGTTGAGTTAATGTTGGATGCATGGACGAACTTCGATGTAGAATACACTGTGCGTGTTTGCGAAACCATGAAGCCCTATAGATTGAAGTGGATGGAGGATTATATTTCTGCTGACGATTTAGAGGGTTATAAAACTGTGCGACAACGTATCCCTTGGCAGACACTTGCTACAGGAGAGCATTGGTATTTACCAACCGTTTTTGCAGCTGCAGCGGGTCAAAGATTGGTAGATATATTTCAACCTGATGTGTTATGGTGTGGTGGTATTACTTCTGCTATCAAAATATGTCATATTGCTGAAGCCAATGGAATCTCAGTAATTACGCATGCAGGCATGAATTATCCTTATGGACAACATCTTGCTTATGCAATGCCCGCTATCACGTGGGGTGAACGATCAGAAGGTGTCTCTGCACCAGGTGTGCCCCTTGAGGAGATGGTAAAATTACCTGGTACTGCTGTTATAAAAGACGGTTATCTTGTGCCTTCAGATGCACCCGGTTTTGGTCTTGAAATCGATGAGGCATGGATAGAAAGTGTGATGGTTTAAATCACCAGCAAAATTATTCTACATTATTGCACCCGTATTATTCGTCGACCTGTAAAAGTTTGACCAAACATATCTGTTGTACGTATATTGATAACATGTGTCCCGACTTTTATATTCTCTGGTAGTTTCGCTTGCCACATGTGTGTAGATTTTGGTACTCCGTAGTTTAGACGTTTACCTCTTTGTGGTAGTTCGTTATCTTCCTTCAAAAGTGTCTTAATTGTATCTCGTAGTGCAGTGTGCATTTTCCGCTCAATGTGGTATATTTCGTCACGCTCCCTGAGGGCATTAAAGTAAGGGTCCTTTTGAGGTGAATAAGTCATCGTTTGCCATTCTCCATCTTGTCCTACACGAAATTCAACCGTTGAACGTTTAGTCCCTCCAAAAACGTTAACAAGAATATCTGTTTTCCCAGTTTCAGTGGCAGCAACTTCCCATGGTGTCCATATATTCATCTGATAATCTGCTGGACGACGGGCAGCTTTAAACCTAATTGAATATTGATTTCCACTGAATGTGAAAATTCCATACCCGTTAGGTGCTCCATCTCGCATAGTGGTATGGGGTATTCCTATTTCATCAAGCGTGCCCTGCCACCATGAACCAGATGTAGTTGCATGATTGTGATGGTGGTGTGGCTCATCTCCATCCCAACCGTGTTTTGGTCCAATGAAGTCATCGCGTTGTATGTGTGTATGTGCCGACAAAGACAATGTGTGTGGACGGTCTCCGAGTAGATTCATCAATTTCTCCACATCACGCATTTCTGTTAACGGAATATGAAACGATACAACAACAAGTTTGTCTTTCGGCACATAAGCAAGGTCATTACGGATAAATGTTAACTGCCGCTCTCCCACCTCACTTAGGTAAGCCGGTTGATTATCAGCATTACGAAAAAAGAGGACATTGTCGATATTGATGAAATGGACTGGTCCCCAATCAAAAGAATAACATGTTGGTCCATATACTCTTGTGAAGGTTTCATCTGCGAAACGGTCATCTGTTGCCTGACGGTTCATATCATGATTGCCGTACACGTTGTACCAAGGTATACCAACAGTTGACATTACTCCGTTAAGAGGATTGAATAAGTTTAAATTGTCACCTACTAAATCACCAAGACTGATTCCGAACACCGCATCAATTCCAATAACTTCTTCTATTACATCATGTGCTAACCACTCAATTTCCTGCATGTTACGGGGTTGTGTATCTCCGAATACAAGCACTTTGAAGGTATCAGGTTCAGTCTGTTCAGTAAGTGGAAAATCTATTGAGTCTGGTAAAGGACCGGTAGGAGCAATGCCAGCAAACTTCAGTCCATCTGGTGAACCGTGTGGTTTGTGAATGTAATAAAATTTCGGCAGACGATTTTCATTAAGTGGTGTCATATACCCACGTGGTTTAATGACAAATATAATGGTATCATCGCTGACTGCCAGAGAGTACTTCCCATTAGCATCGGTTTTAACTACATCCATTCCGTTTGATACCATAACACCAGGTAACCCGCTTTCATTGTCGTCCTTTAACTGATTTCCATTTGAATCCAGAAATACAGTACCAATTGCGGTTGAATTTTCTGCCATACAGTTTCCAATCCCATAAAATATCAGGATTGACATTAAAACTACAAAATACCATTGTTTGTAAACCATACATATCTCCTTATTAATGTACTATTCCAATTCCCACTCATGTCGGAGTTCAGACATTGGTTTGTAACTCACACCTTTGTTGTAAAAGTTCCCAAGCCAACTACCGTCCTCACGAAAGAAAAAACGCTCATCCTTCTCTTCACGAGCAAGTTGGTATCGCGTATCAATGCTGATACGGTAACGGTCTGATTGATTTGGTGCACTACTGTGCATCATATAAAGTCCAAAAATAATAACATCTCCAGGTTGGAAATGTGCCGTTGCCAAAGTGAATCCGAATTTCTCTACCATTTCGCGTGGATTTGAACTAAATACAGCATCTGTCAAATCTCTGTCCATATCGGTTGCGCCATAGGTAGACTTTAATCGGTCATGTTTATCGGAACCCAGGCAGATAACGAGTGGTCCGTTATCAAGACCGATATCCGTTAATGCACTCCACATTGTATACCGGTTCTGTGTGCCGCGTCCAACATAAACACTATCGTAGTGAAAATGGTTGTGTCCACCTTTTGCCATACAACGAAGCCATCGTTTGTCAAAAGTAATGACCGGACCACCGAGGAATTCTTCGTAGAACTGCATCGTTCGCTGGCTATCCACAACATCAAGAATCGGTTTTGCATGTGCTACTTCAGTTTGTCGAAAGAAGCTGAATGTCTGATTCTTTTCACCAATAATTCCCTCCTCAACCACTGTATTTGGTTTTAACCCGCCGCGTTCTGCTATATTTTGCAACGTCCAATGTGCAGCTTTCTCCGCATACTTCCGTTGATGAAAACCTCGAATAAAGAGGTAGCCATCTTCACTCATTTTTCTGTGTAATGCTTCATGATTGTTAAGAAGTGATGCGGAATCTTCTAATTCAACGATCTCCTCGCCAAAATGAAAACGGTGTTCTCCGAAATCAAAACAGGTTCCTATTGTTATTTTTTTAGGTATGTTCAATTGCATCATTATTTTTTTATTTTAGGTAGTCTCAATCATAATTACTTGGTCTATGATCTCCAAGGAGTCTTCTCTGTCGCGGGTTCGCTTGCTCAAGAATTGATTCATCAAACTGAAATTTATTCAGATATGGTGGGTATTTCTGTGTTATCATCCGTCGTGCATAGTGTACTTGCATGAGATAACGTGTTTCATTACTTGTATTAGCAGTTCCGCGATGCCATACTTCACTTCGGAAGAGCACAACATCACCTGCATTACATAAAATACTTTCTTCACCCCTGTTGTTCCATTCAGTTGCTCCGTTTGGAGAACACCCGGAGAAATGGCTGCCCGGTACAAACTTTGTCGGTCCCAATTCCTCATACATGTCGTTGAGATAGTAGACATTATATAAATTTAAATTACAGTTGATTTCTGGCATAATAAAGAAAATTATGCTTTGGAGATTAACTCATGAACAAATATGATGAAATCAAGGATGATCCGGGTAAGTTCCAAAAACTAACGG
>Ga0209754_1000233_pt1 | contig 85794 bp, 70 predicted proteins | sample MesohylBB_FD_187295 | JGI IMG/M metagenome (GOLD analysis project Ga0209754, IMG submission 187295) | Host-associated microbial community of the marine sponge Aplysina aerophoba from Gulf of Piran - sponge mesohyl, lysed by bead beating... | ecosystem: Host-associated > Porifera > Sponge >...
GCTTGGCCTCTTGGCGCTTGCGTTCGGCCTCTTGGTCGGCGCGGGTGCGGGTGTCGGGCGGCGGCGAGTAGTTGTTCGGCGGGTGAACGTGGGCGACGGCCTCGTTCCAGCATTGCTGTCCGGCGAACGGATCGTAAGCGCAGCGCCGCACCGTCTGGGTGTGGGCCGACACCGGGTCGGCGGCGATGAGCGGCAGACCGGCGAGCGAGACAAGCAAAGCGGCGAACGCCGCGGTGAGTCGTTTGGTCACAGGTGGGTTCCCTCCAGACGGGAGTCAGCGGATGTGTGCGATCCGCGACCGCGCCGGCCGCCGGGAGGGACCCATGCAACTGATGCCGCGCGGGCAGGCTGCTCGCGGCGCGATGTCTCAGCGGCTATGCGGGTTCGCGGCTGCCGAGGGTCCTGCGGGGCGCACTGCGGGGCGCTGGCGTCGATCGGCTTGACAGGCCGCGTCGGGCCCGTCTACGATACGAACGTTTCACGTACACCCCAAAACCGCCCCTGAACAGCGGTTTCGGCCGAGATGCGGGGTCCGGATCCCGGCATCGGCCAAGGACTACAGCCCGGATATCGCCCCCAAGAGGCAACGAAATCCAGCGGGATATCATCACAATTGTGCATTGCAGACTCCCCAGAACGTCGGCAACGCCGCAGGACCGCGCTCACTCCGCGGAATCAGCCCCGAATAGCAGTGTCAGGGAGCCGTCCGCCGCACCATCGCGCGCGCCCGGCCGATTCGATGGCGCCCGCATCGATGAGGCACCGCCCCTAGGTCCCCGACAGAACAGGTATGCGCCGCTTGTACCAGAATGCGTAAGCGGACAAACATGAGCCGCACCAAGCCATTTGACCTGCGAAAGCGGCCCATCCCCATCCGGTGACTGGCAGCAGTCCCGCTGAGCGCAGCGTTCGCTTCCCAGTGCACCGCTAAGAACTGCAGGAGAGCTGGCTGCAGCCGACTCGGGTACGGGCCCAGTCGGGTCGCAGCGCCGCGTAGGACTCCCGCTCGGGCTGTTCGTCGTAGGGGCGGCGCATGACATCGAGCAACTCGCCGATGGCTTCGGGCCGGCCCTCGGTTGCGCTGTCGATGGCCAGCTGGGCCAGGTAGTTCCGCAGCACGTACTTGGGATTGACTCGGTTCATCGTTTCGGCTCGTGCGGGGTCCGCGATGGCGAGCTCTCGCAGCCGTGCTGCATAGCGCTCGACGAACTCGCTTGTGGCTGCGCGGTGCTCATCGGTGACCTCGGCGGGACGGTAGTAGGCGTCTGCCAGCGGGGCGATGCGATCGGCTGGCTCGACGCCGTCGGAGGTGTCGACCGTCGCGAGCCGTCGCCAGAACACCGTCATGTCGGTTTCGACCAGCCGGAGCACCTCCAGCACGCCAGTCGCCAGCTCGCGGTCGACCTCGGTCTCCAGCCCCGGCAAGCCGAGCTTGGCGGCCATCATCGCCGACCATTTCTGCTCGAAGTACGGCACGTAGCCGTCGAGGGCCGCCTGCAGCGGCTCGGCCTCGCCGACCAGCGGGTACAACGCATTGGCGAGCTGCATCAGGTTCCACTGCGCGACGGCCGGCTGGGTGCCGAAGCGGTAACGGCGGTGGGCCGCGTCGGTCGTGTTCGGCGTCCAGTCGGGGTCGTAGTCGTCGAGCCAGCCATAGGGGCCATAGTCGATCGTGAGACCCAGGATCGACATGTTGTCGGTGTTCATCACACCGTGGACGAAACCGACCCGCAGCCACTCGCACACCATGTCCGCAGTCGTTCGCACCACCTCGTCGAAAAACTGCACATACCGATCCGGCGCCCGTTCGGCCGTCAGGTGGGCGAAATCGGCATCGATGACGAAGTCGGCCAGCGTGCGCAGCGTCTCGATCTCGCCGCGCGAGGCGAAGATCTGGAAATTGCCGAATCGAACGAACGAGGGTGCCACGCGGCACACCACCGCCCCGGGCTCTGGCGCAGGGTTGCCGTCATAGAGCATGTCGCGCATGACCATGTCGCCGGTCCCCACCAGGCTGAGCGCCCGGGTGGTGGGCACGCCGAGGTGTGCCATGGCCTCACTGCAGAGGAATTCGCGCACCGAACTGCGCAGTACCGCCAAGCCGTCAGCGGTGCGTGAGTAGGGCGTGGGTCCGGCGCCCTTGAGCTGGAGAGTCTGGTGCTGGCCGAGCGTGTCAACCATCTCGCCGAGCGCGATCGCCCTGCCGTCACCGAGCTGACCAGCCCAGTTGCCGAACTGGTGGCCGCCGTAGCAGTGGGCGTGGGGGTCCATGCCGTCGAGCACGACGCTGCCGCCGAATACCGCGGCGAACTGCGGGTCTTCGAGCAGTCCCGTCTCGAACCCGAGCCGTTCCATCATCTCTGCGCTGTGCGCAAGCAACCGGGGCGCAGGCGTAGCAGTGGGCGCCACCCGCGAGTAGCAGGCGCCCGCAACCTGACGACGGAAGTTGTCGCGCTCCGGATCCGCGGGCAACGCTGCGGTGAAGCGATTGTCGAACTGGATTTCGTCGAGCGTCCCGATCAGCGCCGGAGCCGCTGAATCGACGCTCATAATCCCGCTCCCCGACACCTTGGCGCGGCCGGTGACCGAGTGGACGACGCGAGCACGGCGCTCACAGCAGCTTCAGCCCCTCGTTGTAGCGCCGGGTGGGCAGATGCTCCTCGCAGAGCAGGCGCGCCATGTTCCTGAAGACTCCGGCGGTCTCACTGTTTGGATCGACCGCGGTGATCGGCAGGCCCTCGTCACCGCCTGCGCGCAGTTGCGGCACCAGGGGCACCTGGCCGAGCAACGGCACCTCCAGCTCGTCGGCGAGCGCTTGCCCGCCGCCGGAACCGAACAGCTCGTAGCGCTTGCCGTCGTCTCCGGTGAACCAGCTCATGTTCTCGATCACCGCTCGCACCTGCAGGTTGACGCGCCCAGCCATGTGGGCGGCGCGCTGGGCCACCTTCTGAGCTGCGGGCTGCGGAGTGGTCACCACCAGCAGCTCAGAACGAGGCAGGAACTGCGCCAGCGAGAGCGAGATGTCACCGGTGCCCGGCGGAAGATCGATGAGGAGGTGGTCGGGCTCGTCCCAGAAGACGTCGGTCAGGAACTGCTCAAGCGCCTTGTGCAGCATCGGGCCCCGCCAGATCACCGGTTGGTCCTCGCGTGCGAAGAAACCCATCGACATGCAGCGCACGCCGTGAGCTTCGGTGGGCACGACCATCTGGTCGATGACGGTGGGCGGACGGCTCACGCCGAGCATCCGCGGAATGGAAAAGCCCCAGACGTCGGCGTCGATGACCGCGGTGCGGGTGCCACGCTGGGCCAACGCGATCGCGAGATTCACCGTCACGCTGGACTTGCCGACTCCGCCCTTGCCGCTCGCCACGAGCAGCACGCGGGTCTTGTTCCCGGCCTGGGCGAAAGGCACCTCGCGGCCTTCGGCGTGGCCGTGGCCTTCGTGTGTGCCCGCAGTGGCCCCTGGATCACCGATGAGCTGGGCTCTCAGTGCCGACTGCTCGGCCTCGTCCATCACCGTGAACTCGACGACCACGTCGTCGATGCCGTCCAGCGAGCGCCCCGCCTCGCTCACGGCGTGCGAAACATGTCCGGCTGCAGGCCAGTCGTTCGAAGGCAGGGCGACGAGCACTTGTGCAGCGCGCCCGGCAACCGCAGCAGCCCGCAGCATGCCCATCTGACCGATGGGTCGTCGCAGCTCGGGATCGATCACATCTGCCACTGCGGCCGCCAGCTGCTGGTCGGTGACCTTGGCTGGACCGCCGTTGGTGGCAGACCCTCGACGCTTGCCCTTCACTGGGTGCCCCTGGCCGGTTGCGATCGATTGCCGCTTGGTGGCTGCACCGGCGTTGCAGCCGCATCTGCCGCTCGCCTCGCACGCTACTGCCGGTACTGCCGCCGCCCGCAGCGGCCTGCCACCTGTGCCTTCCTCGGCAACCGGTCCTCTCGCCGGGCGGCTGCATCATTCGGTCGATGTCGGGTCGCGACAAGTGGGATCCGCTGTCAGGCTTGGTCGAAGTCCGCCTTGTCGAGTTCAAGGTCTCGCACGATCGCCCGGATCGTTCCGTGGCGCAGATCCCGCCCGCCCCAATTGGGAATCGTGGTCCGGCTACCTGTGGCCGGGTTGCGCCAGATCTCGTGCGAGCCTCGCGACTGGCGATCGAACTCGCATCCGAGTGACTTCAGTTTCCGGGTCAGTTCCCGATACGTCACACTGCGATGACGAGTTCGCCGGCAGCGGCAATGGACGGGGGGAGTTCGTCGCCGTGCTCTTCGTACGATGCGATGAAGTCCGCCGCGACTCCGTCGAGGTTGTGCAGCGCTTCTTCGGCGGTCTCGCCCCACGCACGGCACCCCGGGAGCACAGGCACTTCGGCCAGATACATGTGCTCGGTCTCCTCCGAGGGCGCCTTCAGCGTATAGGGCAGTGTGTAGGTTTTTGACATCGTTCACGCCCTCAAGGAAGCAGTCTCGCGTACCGGCAAGGGTAGTTCCCGAAGTTGGGCGTTCCGAAGGGTCCGCTGGTCTGACGGCCGTCTTGTGAGTTATCGGCAGGACCGTGTCGCGCTTGGCCTCCACCTGTGGTCCCAGGCATCGGGGATCACTGTGACCATCCTGTGGATCGCCTCGTCGCGTTGGGCGGCGTGGTGGGTCCTGATTCCGGCGAGTATTGCGAACGGCGTCGGGTTCGAATTGGTCGCAAGGAACCGCTTACGCCGCGCCGTGCTGCGGGTCGAAGCGCTCGGCAGTGCAGGGCAAGAACTGGTCCGGATGGGTCCCGGTCACTGGATCAACCAGCAGCTCAGTCGCTTCGACGACTATGCGATTCGGAGTTGTGATCGGAAGGCGGAGGAGTTCCAGGCTCGAGCCGAGACGGCCCAGGCCAACGGAAACCAGCAGTCTGCAGCGAGGTACTTGCGACGTGCTGAGCGTGAGCGCAAATACAGCCGGTGGTATAAGCACCTCACCGAACGCCATCCCCATCCATTTTGAAGTTGTCCAATAGTCGTCGAAGTGGCTAGCTGAGCGATCTCGCGGACGTTCTGCAGTTGGCTATTCGAGTTCGGCTCGCATTTCTGCGATTGCGGTTTCGAGAGCGGCGGCCATGGCGGGCGGCGGGTCGCGCTGGAGCGCCGCTTGGTAATGGCCGATGGCGGCGGACAAATCTCGTTCGATGAAACGGGCCGTGTAGCCGCGGAACACCCACGGGTCGAACTCGCCGGGGTTGAGTGCGACGGCGGCATCGAGCGACGCGATGCCTGCTGCGACCAGCTCGCGGTCAGGGATGCGCACCAGCAGCCAGCCGCGCAGGGCCAGTGCCTCGGTGTCGCTGGGATCATCTGCCAGCACTCGGTCGAGGTCCACTAGAGCCGACTGCAGGTCACAGCCGGCCGCAGGGGCATCGGCTGTCTCGCCGGAACCCGGCCCGTCCTGAGCCGACAGCGATTCGCAGTGGCGCAAGTGCAGGCGCGCCGACAGCACGAGCGCGCCACGCAGGTCACGATCGAGCCGAAAGATCTCCTCCAGCGTGGCGCGAGACTCGGAGAGCTGGTTCGCAGCGAACTGCCGCTGGGCGTCGACGAGCAGCGAGCGAGCCGAACGGTCGATGTCGCCTGAGAGGGTCTCGCCCGACAGGCGCAGCCCGGCCGAGCGCGCCACCAGCACGCCAGCCAGCGCACCCACCAGCACCAAGGCGGTGATGGTGGCGACGGAGACGAGGCGCGCTGGTCTCGCGCGCGGATCGCCACCGGAACGCTCCGCCGCTGAACGACTGCCAGAGCCGTCATCGAGCAGATCAGGTTCGGCATCGCTGTCCGCGCCGGGCCCTGCGCTGCTCGAACGGGAATCGGTGCCGTCGTCAGGTGCGCCCGCGGCGGCCGCCCGCAGCTTCCAGCGACGGGTCGCGGCCCACAGCCCAGCCCCGGCTGCTGCAAACGCGGCCACCGGGAGCGCCCACACCAGCGTGCCGATCCCCTGCCCCGGCGGCAATGCGTTCACGTCGTCGCCGTAGGCGGCGGCAAGGTCGGCCCGAATCTGGGAGTCGCTGCGTCCGGCATCTACCCAGAGGTCGATCTGCCGGCGCATAGCGGCTGCGGCCGGCGCGTTCGACTCGAGCACGCTCTGGCCGTCGCAGACCGGACACAGCGTGGCCTGCTTCAGCTCGTAGGCGCGCTCGGCCTCTGTCGCCGGCGGCCGCGACGCCGTCGCCGCGAGAACGGCGGCGACGATGGCCACAGCAGCAACGGCAAGCCAGCCGACGCGCCGCTTCACCGATCCGCGGCTGGCCGGTTGGGTTGGCTCAGCGGGCGAAGTCGGCTCCGAGTCGGTCATGGCGTGCTCACCGCGGCAGGTGGAGTGAAAGCGACAGCCGGAACCAGCGCACGAGCCGGGGCGGCGCCGGCCGCGTTCCTTCCGCGCTCATGAGTCAGGCTGCGCAGGCGCTCGGCCCTCGGCGGCAGAGCCCAGCAGCAGGGCGATGACGGCATCGGGATCATCCGCGCTGATCTGACCCATGAATCGGGTCGCGACGATGCCCTCCGGCGTGATCAGGAACGATTCGGGCGGTCGCAGCACACCGAATTCGACGGCCCAGCGATTCTCGAGATCATCGACGACTGGCCAGTCTCCGCCGAGGCGCTCGTAGAACGCGACCGCGTCCTCGGTCCGGTCCCCGAACGGGACAGCGACCACTGCCCCGTCGTAAGGGTGTCGAGCCGCCCATGCCGCGAGCGCAGGGTGTTCGCGCTCGCATGGCACGCACCAAGATGCAAAGAAGTTGACGAGCACCCACCGGGGAGACGCCGCGTCGATATCGAAGCGCGCCACTTCGTCGGAACCAATCTGCACCCCGGGCAATGGTTGCCCGCCTTCGACATCGAAGAACGACGCAGGCGGCCAGATGAGCTCGCCTCGCAACGGAGGGACCAGATTTCCTCGCAGCGGAGTTCCGGCTTGGATACTGCCGCTATCGGTGTCTTGGGTAGCGAGTATTGCGATCAAGCCTGCCGCGACCAGGCCGACGAGCACAGCCGCTATGCGCACCCAGGCGGGGCCGCGCTGCGCTCCCGAGCCGCTGCTGTCGCCGGACGAAGCCTGCGGTTCAGCACTCGACGGATCGCTGGACGGTGAAGTCACAAACCGCTCTCCCCGGCCGCTTCGGCGTCCCGATCCGCAACGGTGCCGACAATCGAGTGTGTGCCGCCTTCGAGACCGGTATGCACTCCCGCGGATCCCGTAGATCCCAGAGCACCGACGGGGCGACGGCGGACCCGATCGCGTGCCCCGATGCGGGTCGGCACCAGTGCCGCGGCGATGCCCAGCACGAGCACAGCGCCGCCCAGCCACATCCACGCAACCAGGGGCTTGATGAGCACGCGCAGCGCCACCTCGTCGCTGCCTTCGTCAGGAATGGAGGCGAGCGAGAGATACACGTCGTCAACCAGGCTCGTGGCCACCGACGGCGTCGAGATCGGCTGTCCGAACTCGGCGAAGCGCGTCACGGCGGGCTCGAACACGCCGCGGCCTTCGACGTCGACGCGCACACGCACGACCCGGTTGCCGTCCTCGATCCCGTCGGTCAGGCCCAGGTAGGTGATTTCGTGACCTGCCACCACGCCCGACTCACCGGGTGACAGCGTGAACTCGCCTTCAGAGCCGTAGGCGCTCGATGCGATGAAGCCGAAAGCGATCACGCCGACGCCGATGTGGGCGATCATGCCGCCGCCGGTGCGGCCAAGCAGCCCGCGCCAGCCATTGCGTCGCACGCCCAGCCACAGCAGCCGCGCCGCGCTGCCGATCACGAAGCCGCCCAGGCCCAGCGCCAGCACCTGCCACAGGCCATGTGCTCCTGCCCATACCGACACGAACATGGTCAGCGCCCCTGCCGCCGCAGGCCACAAGAGCCGCTTCGAGCGGAGCTCGGCTGGCGTGCCGCGCCAATTCAGCGCCGGCGACAGCGCCATGAGCCCGAGCAGCGCGATGCCCACCGGCGCGAGCATCCGGTCGAAGTACGGCCGACCGACGGCCAATCGCTCCTGCGAGACAGCCTCGGCCAGGAGCGGGAAGACCGTGCCGAGCATCACCACGAATGCCGCCACGGCAAAGATCAGGTTGTTTCCCAGGAAGGATCCCTCCCGCGACCAGATGGACCTCAGGCTGGCGGGCGTGCGCAGCGCCTCTCCGCGCCACGCCACCAGCACGACGCCCGTGACCACGATCGCTGCGAAGAACCCCAACAAGATCGGCCCGAGCGAGGATTCGCTGAACTCGTGGACTGACTCGAGCACGCCTGAACGGGTGAGGAACGTGCCGAAGATGGTCAACGCGAACGTGATGATGAGCAGCGACAGATTCCATACCCGCAGCATCTGACGGCGCTGCTGGGTGATGAGCGAATGCACGAATGCGGTGGCCGTCAGCCACGGCAGCAACGAAGCGTTCTCGACGGGATCCCACGCCCAGTAGCCGCCCCAGCCCAAGACCTCATACGACCACCAGGCACCCAGCAGGATCCCCGCGCCCAGGCTGCCCCACGCCACGAGCGTCCAGCGGCGCGTATCGGCCAGCCAGTGACTGTCGAATTTCCCCGTGACGAGCGCGGCGACGGCGAACCCGAACGGCACGGTGAACCCGACGTACCCGAGGTACAGCATCACCGGGTGAATCGCCATCAACGGGTGGTTGCGCAGCAGCGGGTTCAAGCCGCCGCCATCGGGGGGCGGGTCAGCCAGCGTGGCGAATGGGTTCGCCGGGCCGGCGAGCAGCGCAAAGAAGAAGACGCACACGATCAGCATCACTGCCAGCGCCCACGCCACCGTCGGGTCTGCAGTCCGGTCGCGGAATCGCCACGCTGCCGCGCCCACGTAGCCGCACAGCACCAGTGCCCACAGCAAGATGGACCCTTCGAGCGCGCCCCACAGCGTTGCGATCTTGTAGATGAGCGGCGTGGCGATGGTGGAGTTGCGCGCGACGTAGGCGAGCGAGAAGTCGTCGCTGAGCAGCGCGAACTCCATCGCCCCGGCGGCGAGCGCGCAGCCCGCGGCCATCGCCGCAATCCACGCCAGTGCCTGGCGGCAGCGCTCGGGCTGGTCGAGCACTCTCGCTGCAACCAGCGTTCCGGCTCCGCCGAGCGCGCTGACGAGGCCGACGGCCACGCCGAGCGTGCCCAGCACGGCAATCACAGCCGGGGCACCTCGAAGGGGCAGTCGTCCAGGAAGCCTTCAGGCGGCTCGTCGGGGTCAGCGATGCGATCCGCGTTGGCTGCTACGTACTCGTTGGTGTGCTTCACGAGCATGTTGTCGCTCGAGAAGAAGTGCGTGTCGCGGCCGCCAACCGTCACGACGTCACCGCGCACCCAGCGGCCTTCGAGCACCACCGGGATCCAGGGCGACTCGAACAGGTCCGGAGGATCGACCGAATGGCGCACCGAGACCGATGCACAGTTGTGAATCACTTCGAAGGTCGTCACACCGCTGTCGAGAGCCACCGAGGACGGCACGACCCGTCCCTGCAACCGAAAGCGACGGTCGCCCAGTTCGACCCGCTCCGCGATTGCCTCATCGGCATTGCGGAAGAACAGGGTGGCGTTGCGGAGGCCGGCAACAGTTGCCGCGCCGCCCGCGATGAGCAGCAGCAGCACGAAGGCACCGATCATGGCCTTGCGCCGGCGCCCCATCTGCTGGCGCACCGCCGCACGATCAGGCGCTGATTCCAGCGGGTGCCGGGGGCTGAGGTCGCTCATGGGGGCGAGGGCCTGTCGGACGGATCGTCGGCCGAGCCTGTCGTGTCGATCCCCAAGTCTCGACCCAACGTGCGGCCCCGCCGAACCACCCACGCGGCGTAGGTGAGGGTCGCTGTCGCGGCCAGCAGGTAACCCGTGATCACGCTCGCTGCGTGGGTCATCGGCTCGTCACCTGTTCGGCGCGTTCGTTGCTCTCTTGCTCCGTGGATCGGGGGCCAGCGTTCTCATATTCGGCCCGGCGTGCTGCAAGCAACTCTTCGAGAGCAGCTTCTTCGGCGAGCTCTTCGAGGCGCAGCACCCGGTAGCGGTGAATGCCGATCCACAGCGCCACCATCGTGAAGGTGGCCCAGGAATACAACAGCGTCCAGTACATCTCACCGGTGTAGTTGCGGGCACCCCCGGGCCCGAGTTCCAAGCTGGCCTCTTGATGCAGCGTGCGCCACCAGTCCACGGAGAAGTGGACGATCGGCAGATTGACGACCGCGATGAGCGCCATGACCGCCGAACGGCGCGCACGGGAGCGCGACTCAGCCGGGAGCCGGCGCAGCGCCAAGTACCCCAGGTAGGTCACGAACAGCAGCACGGAGGTGGTCAATCGGGCATCCCACTGCCAGTAGGCGCCCCAGGTCACCTTCCCCCACAGTGAGCCGGTCATCAGGGTGAGCGCAGTGAAGATCACACCGAGCTCGGCGGCGGCGCCGGCCACGCGGTCCCAGTGGCGCGCCTGGCGGTCCGCGATCACTCCCTGCGAACCACCCGCCCCGCTGCGGGTTCGCCACAGGACACGTGCGCTGGCGAACGCAGTCAGCACGAAGCTTCCGTACGCCACCCAGATGGACGGCACGTGCACGTACATCAGCCGAACGGCGTCGCCCTGCACTTCGTCGGCAGGCGAGATCCACAGAGCCAAGATCGCCATCACCGCTACCGCGGCCAGCGCGACGGCACCCAGCACCCTGGTCGCCAGGCTGCCGGTCATCGACGGTGACCCTGCTTGCTTCGCCTGCTGGCAATGGTCATGGCTCAGGCGTCCTCCAGCAGCGGCCCGGCCGCCAACCAGCCCACTGCGATGTAGGTAACCAGCACCACTGCCAGCAGTGCCGTCCAGCTCCAGCCTTGGTCGGCGCTGGTCCCGAGCGCCACGTCGAACGCCCGGGTTCCGGCCAAGAGCACCGGTGCTGCCACTGGGATCAGCAGCAGCGGGAGCAGGGTATCCGCCGACCGCAGACCTACCGTCATCGCCCCGTACAGCGCGCCGCAGACTGCGAACGCAGCGGTACCGCACAGCCCCGCAGCCACGATCAGCAGCCAGTCCTCGACCGTCACCGAGAACAGCACCAGCAGGCCTGCAGCGGCGAAAACGCCGACCACCATGGATTGCAGCGCCAACGCCGTCGCCTTGCCCCACAGGATGGCGGCGGGAGCGAGCCCGCCGAGGCGCAAGGCGTCGAGATTCCCGCCTTCGGCTTCGATATCGAAGCTGCGCTTCGACCCGAGCACGGCCCCAAAGAGCACGGCCACCCAGAACAGACCCCCTGCCCCAGCACCCAGCAGAGTCGGATTCGCGTCGAACGCAAATGCGAAGACAACCAGCACCAGCAGCACCGTCGGGACGATCTGGACGAGGGTGACGCGGGCCCGCCACTCGATGGTCAGGTCCTTGCGGCAGACGATCCAGATCTCACGCAGCATCGTTCGGACCGATCGTGGGCGGCGTGGGCGAGCCTTCCTCGATGCGACCGCCGGCCAGCAGAACCTGCCGAGCCGCCGCGCCGGCGCGGCCCACTTCGTGAGTCGCGAACATCACCGTGGCGCCCGCCGTGACGGCATCAGCCAGCAGATCGTCGAGCGCGTCCCGGTTCGAGCTGTCGAGCCCGGCATGCGGCTCGTCGAGCAGCCACAGCCGCGGACGCGCAATGGTCAGGCACGCCAGCGCCACGCGCCGTTGCTGACCTTCAGACAGTCGCCGAATCGCCACCGCGCCAAGCCGGCCGCCGATCCCGAATCGTTCGACCGCGGCCGTCACCTCGGCGGGAGCCGCACTGTGCAATTCGGCGCAGTGCCGCACCTGATCGTCGACCCTCAGATCGCCATACAGCGGCGCCCGATGTCCCAGCAATCCGACGTGACGCCGTACCGAGCGACGATCAGCTCGCAGGTCGAATCCCAGCACCTCGGCTCGCGCGCCCCGCACGGGCACAAGTCCTGCACATGCCCGCAGCAACGTGCTCTTGCCAGCGCCATTGGGACCTCGCAGGCAGACCATCTCGCCGGCTTGCACGCTGAGGTCCACTCCCGCCAATGCGGGAAAGCGGTCCAACAGGGCCACGACGCCCTCGAAGGAAACGGCAGCTCCCACGGAGCATCAAGGCTACGGGCGGGCTCGCCGCAGGCCTTGCGGAAGGTGCAGGCGCACCGTCTCCCGACGGTTCAGGCACCAGCACTTACGACGTAGCAACCACCGCGAGCACATCGCCTTCAGCGACGGAGTCGCCCTCTGCTACGTGCATCTCGGCCAGCGTGCCGTTCTCGGGCGCCGTGACCGGAATCTCCATCTTCATGGACTCGAGGATGATCAATTCGTCGCCCTCCGCGACGGTGGCACCCACCTCGGCGACCACTTTCCACACGGTGGCGGTCAGCTCTGCTCGAACGTCCAGCACGTCGTTGCTCCTCCAGAAGTCTCGGGCTCACGGCCGGCGCAAAGCTAACCGCGCGAGCCGGCAGGTGTGCTCGCAACTGCCGCTGCGCCCGCTCATGGTGCGCTGCAGTGATATCTGTGAAATCCCCGAACGTTCGCGCGCCTACCGGTACTGTCGGCACACGGTGTTCCTCATCGTGCTCGTGACAATCATCGGACTTGGCCTCGGGTTTGCTGTCGCCCTCGTCACGGGCGGCACGCCGCGCGACATCTTCAGCAGGCTTCGAGCGGTGCACATCCACTACTGGCCCGTTCTGGCCCTGGGAGCAGTGCTGTCGCTCGCTGTCGGGCTGGACACCAACATGCTCGCGGGCAGGTTCGCGCTCGGCATCTCACTGGCGTTGCTGCTCGCCGTCGGCCTTCTCAACCGGCATATCACCGGTGCAAGCGTCGCTGCGGTCGGCATCGCCGCGAATCTCGGTGTGCTCCTCGTGAACGGCTACGTGCCGGTGAGCGAAGGCGCTGTCGTGGCCGCAGGGATCATCGACTTCGACGGACTCGACCGCGTGCTGCTCGGTGCGGCACGCAGGTGGTCCGACGACGCGACGATCGCCGCGTGGCTGGGCAGTGCGATCCCGCTGGCGCCGCTGAAAGACGTCATCACGCTGGGCGATCTGGTGACCGCCGCCGGCTTGGCCAATGTCGGATTCCGGCTGATGTGGCCGTCAACATCGGCCATCAGACAGCTCGAGGCGGTCTCACTGACCGATTTCGATGACTACGACGAGGCTGCGGTCGTGCTGTTGCCCGCACCGCAGCCCACGACGCTGGAGCATCCGCCGCTCGTGGGCGCGGCAACTGCAGCACCCGCAGCGACGGCGGCGCCGACTGCTCCCGCGGCCCCACCGAGTCCCCAACCGGCACACGGCGAGCCTGCATGGACGACGCGGGTGGAGCCGGCCCCGTGGCCAGCCCCCGCTCCGTGGCCCCGTGAGCCGTCGCCCGATGAGAGCCCCTCAACCCCCCACGCCTCAGGCGACGAGCCGACCGAGAGCCACGATCCACAGCTCTTCGGAGCCTGAACGCCACAGCGTGCCGAGATAATGGGGGCGTGGCTGACGGCGAGGAATCTCATCAGCGCGCGGCCGTCAGCCGTCAGGGCGCTGCGCCTGCGGCGGGCCAGCCAATCGACGACGTCGTGGCCCGACGAGCGCGGCTGAAGCGGATCACCAGCCTGGGGCAGCGGACCGGGTACGGCCTCTACGTGGGCTCGCTCATCTGCGGTGCCATCGGCATCCGCTGGGGATACACCCCGCTGCTGACCACTCTGATTGCAGTGGCGCTCGTGGTCGGCTCGATGCTGCTCGCACCCACCATCGTTATGGGCCACGGCATCAAGGCCGCCGAGCGCGAAGAGCGTCGGGCAGCTGAAGCCGGATCGACTGAGTAGGCCAGGATCACATGCCAGAAACTGCCAGTACCGCCGCGGACGCCAACGAATCGGCCGGCGCCCTTGACGGCATACGCGTCGTCGATCTCACGACCGTGCTGATGGGGCCGATGGCATGCCGCATGCTGGGCGATCACGGTGCCGACGTGATCCGGGTGGAATCGCTGGACGGCGACTCCACGCGCAACGGCCTTCCCGCCCGATCCGCGGGCATGTCTGGCTTCAGCCTCAACATCCAGCGCAACAAGCGCTCGCTCGCGCTGGACCTCAAGTCCGCAGCCGGGAAGGCGGCCATGCAGCGCTTGCTGGCGAGCTCCGACGTGCTGGTCACCAACATGCGAGCGGCTGCGCTCGAACGCCTCGGCCTCGGCGCCGATGCGCTGAGATCACAGCACCCGCACCTCATCTGCTGTCGGGCGAATGGGTATGGCAGCGGCGGCCCGTACCGGGACAAGGCGGCGTACGACGACGCCATCCAAGCAGCCTCAGGTCTGTCGAATCTGATCGGTCGCATCACGGGCGAGCCCGGCTTCGTGCCGGCCGTGGTCGCCGACAAGGTCACCGGGCTGCATGTCGTCGAAGCCGTGCTCGCGGCCCTGTTTCACCGGGAGCGAACCGGCATGGCGCAATCCATCGAAGTGCCCATGTTCGAGACGATGGTGGCGTTCAACCTGGTGGAGCACTATCGCGGCGCCGTGTTCGAGCCGCCCGAAGGACCGTTCGGGTACGACCGATTGCTCACACCGCACCGACGTCCGTACCCGACTGCGGACGGCTGGGTCTGCCTGCTGCCCTACAACGACGCGCAGTACCGGGCGTTCTTCGCGTTCGTCGATCGACCCGATCTGGCCTCGGATCCACGCTTTGCGGATCACAACTCCCGGATTGCGCACATCGACGACCTGTACGCGCTGTTCGGGCAGCTCTCGGTGCGTCGCACGACAGACGAGTGGATCGGGTACTGCGACGAGCACTCGATCCCGGCCGCACGGGTCATGGACCTCGCAGATCTCGATGCGGATCCGCAGTTGGCTGCCGTCGGTTTGGTGAGCATCGCCGAGCATCCCACCGAAGGCTCGTACCGATACGTGGCAGACCCGGTCGTGTATTCGGCGACGCCGACGCGTCTGCGCCGTCATGCGCCACTGCTGGGCGAGCACGCAGTCGAGATTCTCAGCGAGCTGGGTTACAACCCCAGCGAGATCGACGCCCTGCGCGATGAGGGCGTCATCGTGGAGCCGAACTAGCCGCTGCGCCCGCCAATGCCTTGCTTCAAGGCGCTGATAGCAGCGTCTCGAACCGGTATGAACGCAACGAGAACGATGGCCGTCGCTACGTCCATGCCAAAGCGGCCCAGCGACAGCACTTCCATGTTCGTTCCGAACCCGAGGCCGAGCACATCGTTCGCACCGTTGATCTGCGAAATCAACACGAACAGGTACGCCCAGATCAGATTCAGATTGCCGCCGATGATCGGGATGGACTTCAGCGTGTCGTTCACTTTGATCGTGTCGAGAACACTGTCCACAACCACCATCGCACCCTGGAACACCATGCCCAGAATGATCAGTGTCAGGATTGTCGCCATCATGCCAATCGACCCCCTTTGGTCGGCAGTTCGGCTGAAGTTGCCGTCCGCCCCCGCAGGCGGCAACCACGCCACACACTAGTCAAGAATATTGCGTTTTCGTGACAATTCTGTGACAGTCCTGCACATCGTTGTGAAACATCGCGGGGCCTGGAGCCGCCCGGACTCGGCTCGCGGCGGAGCGCGCCGGTAGCTTTGCCGCACATGACGCAGGTGCCCGAACGGCCCACCGTCGACGGGCTCGAGGCCAAGTGGTCCCAGCGCTGGGAATCCAGCGGCGTGTACCGCTTCGATCGCACCGCAACCCGCGACCAGGTGTTCAGCATCGACACCCCGCCGCCGACGGTGAGCGGCTCGCTGCACATGGGTCACGTGTTCAGCTACACCCACACCGACAACATCGCCCGCTACCGGCGCATGGCCGGCTACGAGGTCTTCTACCCGATGGGCTGGGACGACAACGGTCTGCCCACCGAACGCCGCGTCCAGAATTACTTCGGGGTGCGCTGCGACCCCTCGCTGCCCTACGACGAGAACTTCCAGCCGCCGGCCGACGGCGGTGATCCCAAAGCGGTGGAAGCCCGCGGCGAGCTGGCGATCTCGCGGCGCAACTTCATCGAGCTGTGCCATGTGCTGACCGCGCAAGACGAGCATGCGTTCGAGGCGTTGTGGCGCCAGCTCGGGCTCAGCGTGGACTGGTCGATGACCTACGCCACCATCGACGAGCGCTGCCAGCGGGTCGCGCAGCGTGCGTTCCTGGGAAACCTCGAACGCGGCGAGGCGTACCAGATCGAGGCGCCCTCGCTGTGGGACGTCACCTTCGGCACAGCGGTGGCGCAAGCCGAGCTCGAAGACCGGGAACGGCCGGGCGCGTACCACCGCATCGCCTTCCATCGCGTCGATTCCCACGGCGCCCGCAATGGCACCATCGAGATCGAGACGACCCGGCCCGAATTGCTGGCCGCCTGCGTTGCACTGGTGGCGCACCCCGATGACGAGCGCTACCAGCCCCTGTTCGGCTCGACCGTGCGCACGCCGCTGTTCGATGTCGAGGTGCCGGTCATGGCGCACAAGCTGGCCGAACCCGACAAGGGCACCGGCATCGCCATGATCTGCACGTTCGGCGACACCACCGATGTGACGTGGTGGCGCGAGCTGGACTTGGGGGTCCGGGCGATCGTGGATCGCCGGGGCCGCATCACCGCCGAGCCGCCGCAGGGCATCGACACGCCTGCTGGTCGCGAGGCGTACGCACGCCTGGCCGGCAAGGCCGTGGGCGGCGCTCGCAACGCAACGGTGGAGCTGCTGCGCGACTCCGGCGAGCTCATCGGCGAGCCGCGCCCGATCACCCATGCGGTGAAGTTCTTCGAGAAGGGCGACCGGCCGCTCGAGATCGTCTCGAGCCGCCAGTGGTACATCCGCAACGGCGGTCGCGACACCGATCTGCGCGATGCGCTCATTGCCCGCGGCTCGGAGATGACGTGGCATCCGCCCTACATGCAGGGCCGCTACACGAACTGGATCGAGGGCCTGAGCGGCGACTGGCTGATCAGCCGCCAGCGCTACTTCGGGGTGCCGATACCGCTGTGGTACTCACTCGACGACAACGGCGAGCCGGTCTGGGAACGGCCGCTCGTGCCCGACGACGAGGCCCTGCCCGTCGATCCGAGCAGCGACGTGCCCGCCGGCTATGGCGAGTCTCAGCGAGGCCAGCCGGGGGGCTTCATCGGCGATCACGATGTGATGGACACCTGGGCAACGTCGTCGCTGACGCCCCAGATCGCCTGCGGGTGGAGCGAGGACACCGACCTGTGGGAGCGGACCTACCCCATGGACATGCGCCCGCAGGCGCACGACATCATCCGGACCTGGCTGTTCTCGACGGCGGTGCGCAGCCATCTCGGCGAAGACTGCGCTCCGTGGCGGCACTGTGCGCTGTCGGGCTGGATCCTCGACCCCGACCGCAAGAAGATGTCCAAGTCGAAGGGCAACGTGGTGACGCCGGTGGATCTGCTCGACACCTACGGCGCCGACGCCGTGCGCTACTGGGCGGCCAACGGTCGGCCCGGCACCGACACCGCCTTCGACGAAGGCCAGATGAAGATCGGACGGCGCCTGGCGATCAAGCTGCTGAACGCGGCCAAGTTCGCCCTGACGCTCTCGGGCGGGGCGATGCCGGCAGATGCAGCGAGCCCAGGCGACAACGACGGCGCTGTCCGCAATCCGCTGGACGCGGCATTGCTGGGCGAGCTTGCCGAGTTGGTGCGCGTGGCCACTGACGCGTTCGAGAAATTCGACTACGCACGGGCCCTCGAGCGTTCCGAGCAGTTCTTCTGGCGCTTCACCGACGATTACGTGGAGCTGGCGAAGGGCCGGGCGTACGGCGGGCAGGGCGACGAGGCAGCCGCAGACGCACACCTCACGCTCACGGTCACGCTCGACGTGCTGCTGCGGCTGTTCGCACCCTTCCTGCCGTTCGTCACCGAGGAGATCTGGTCGTGGTGGCGGCCCGAGTCTGTGCACGGGGCCCGCTGGCCCGAGCCGGCCGAGATCGACGGGCTGATTCGGGGCGACGCCACCGGCGCTTTCGAACTCACCGCGTCAGTGCTCAGCGAGGTACGCCGGGCCAAGACCGAGGCTCGACGCAGCTTGCGGGTGCCCGCCGAACAGGTGACGGTCAGTGCGTCGGGTGCTGACATCGACGTGCTGTCGGGGACGCAGCTCGACGTGATCGACGCAGGGCGGATCGAGAATCTGACCTTCGTGACCGACGATGAGCTGGCACACCCGGTGGTCCGCGTCGTGCTGGCCCCCGATGAGGCGCAGGCCAAGAGCTGAGAGGCTGAGCCAGACGGCGAAACCGGCTCAGAGGTCGGCGCCGTCGCCGTCTGCCTCTTCGGCACCCAGCGGCGCGGCGGTCGTCTGGAAAGCGCCGACCGCCGGGGCGGCACTCTGGTCGGATGGCTCGCCGCTGCGCACCCACACCGTTCTCTGCGGGAAGGGGATCTCGATGCCGGCTTCGTCGAAGGCATCCTTGACTCGCTTGCGCAACAGGCGCGCCGTAGCCCACTGTTCGGAAGGCTCTGTCTTCACCATCACCCGGATGGTGACTGCGTCTGCGCCGAAGGCCTGCACGCCGACGACGGTGGGCTCCTCGAGCACCGTGGTGTTCTCACCCTGCTCGTGCCACACCGCATCGGCGACGCGCTTGATGATGTCCATGGCCGCGTCGAGGTCGGTGTCATAGGCGACGTCGAGGTCGAGCGGCACCCGGGCCCACAGCTGCGACATGTTGCCGACACGGGCAATCGCACCATTGGGCACATGCCAGACCGTGCCCGAGATGTCGCGCAGCCGGGTGGTCCGCAGCCCCACCGACTCCACGGTGCCGACTGCGTCGCCCAAGTCGACCACATCACCGACGCCGTACTGGTCTTCGATCAGCATGAACACACCCGTCAGCAGGTCCCGCACGAGCGACTGCGCGCCGAAGCCCACGGCGACGCCGATGATGCCAGCGCCTGCGATGAGCGGTCCGAGGTTCACGTCGAACTCGCCGAGCAGCATCATGAGCGCGACAGCCCAGATGATCGTGGTGGCGACGCTCTTGAACAGAGTTCCGAGCGTCTGGGCCCGTTGGCTGGCGCGCTCGGTGCGTTCCCGGAGCTGCTGCATTTTCGCCGCCAGCCGCTCGGGGTCCCACGACCTCCCCTCCTGGGCTGTCCGGGAGGCTTCGCTTTCCTCGGCGTGCTTCTTGTCGCTGGCGATGCGGTCCACCATGTGATCAATGGCGCGGCGCACGATCCGCCGGGCAATGATCGCCAGCAGCAAGATGACGAGGACCGTGAGCGGCTTGTCGACGATCCAGACCGACGCCGACGCGAAGCCATCGCTGCCCGTCCAGTCCAAGATGCGCTCGCAGACCCAGCTGGGCTCGGTGCCGCACACTTCGGTGCTTCGGCTGATCTCCAGCAGTGCATCCACCGCGTCGGTAGCCGACTCAGCCTGTGCCAAGAGTTCAGTCATCGCGGCAGCCTAGAAGTCAGCCTCTCGGCCCTGTGTCCACGGCTCGGTGCCGTACGTCTCAGCCTCCTAGCATCGCCGCGATGTCACAGGACCATGCAGGCGACAACGCCGACGATCGAAACCCGACCGACGATCCCGACGCAGCCGTGCTCTATGAGGTCGCGGGCGGGGTGGCGACAATCACGCTGAATCGGCCCGACTATCGCAACGCACTCAGCGTCGAGATCGTGAATGGCATCGGCGATCACTTCGATGCAGCGCTGGCCGATCGCGAGGTGCGGGCGATCCTGTTCACCCATGTGGGCAACACGTTCTGTGCCGGTGCCGACCTTCGGGCCGCTCAGCCGGGGGTGCCTCAGCCGACACTGCGCCACAACTTCGTGGAGATCCTCGAGAAGATCATGACCTGCGACAAGCCGGTGGTGGGCAGGCTGGCGGGTCACGTGACTGCAGGCGGCGTGGGGCTGGCCGCGGCCATGGACATCTCGATCGCTGCCGACGACGCAATCATCGGCTTCACCGAGGTCCGCATCGGCGTAGCGCCTGCGGTGATCTCGGTGGTCTGCCTGCCGAAGCTGCGCCGTGCCGATGCCAGCGAGCTGTTCCTGGAAGGCGAGCGGGTGCCCGCACCTCGGGCAGCGGCGGCGGGGCTCATCAACCGCGCGGTGCCCCGCGACCAGCTCGACGACGAGGTGTCGGAGACGCTGCGGCGGCTGGTGCGAGGAGGCCCCAACGCCCTGGCGAACACGAAGCAGCTCGTGACGAGGGTGCCCGAGATGGATCGCGCCGAAGCCTGGGAGTGGACGGCCGAGCTGAGCCAGCGTCTGTTCCAGAGCGATGAGGCCGCTGAAGGCATTGCCGCCTTCCGGGAGCGCCGAGACGCCAGCTGGGTGCCGCCCGAGTCCTGAGTTCGGGCCTCGCTCGACGCTCGCACCGCCGACGATGCTCTCGCCTCGACACAACAGGGGCCGGCTGCATCTCCGGCATGTCTGCGGGGCGGGCGGTAGCGTCAGCCGCCGTGAGCGGGCAGGTGCATCTCGAACGCGACGGCCATGTGGGCCGCATCATCCTGGATCATCCCGAGCGGCATAACGCCATCAGCGCGCAGATGTGGGACGGCATCACTGCCACCGCGACCGAGCTGGGCAATGACCACGAGATCCGGGTGGTCGTCATCCAGGGCGCCGGCGAGCGCGCCTTCGCCGCCGGCGCCGACATCAGCCAGTTCGGCGAGCAGCGGTCCAATGCGAGCGGCAACCGCGACTACGACGACACGACGTCTCGGGCTCATGCGGCACTGCTGGGTTTGTCCAAGCCGCTCATTGCTGCCATTCACGGCTACTGCATCGGCGGCGGATTGGCAGTGGCGCTGACGGCTGACCTGCGCGTCGCCGCTGAGGATGCCCAGTTCACGATCCCGGCCGTCCGCCTCGGCCTCGGCTATGGCGCCGCCGGAATCGGCACGCTGATGCGCCTGGTCGGCCCTTCGGCAGCGAAGCGCATCTTCTTCCTGGCCGATCGCTTCGGAGCGCAGGAAGCCCTGCAGATGGGTCTCGTCAACCGGGTCGTCCCCAAAGCACACTTGGAGGCGTCGGTCACCGAATGGACCGATCTCATCGGCCAGAACGCTCCGCTGACCATCGCCGCAGCCAAGGCAGCGTTGACGCAGTGGCAGAAGCCCGAGTCTGAACGCGACTTCACCGAGGTGGAGGCAATGATCCGGGCGTGCTTCGACAGCGAGGACTACCAAGAGGGCGTGGACGCGTTCATGAACAAGCGGCGGCCCGAGTTCAAGGGCCGCTGAGCTCAGCGATACGCAGACACCTCGACGTCAGGCGCGCCCGCTGCGAAACGGATCGCCGGTGTCCATGTCCGCCACGAGCTCGAGGTAGGTGCTGAGACGCTCGGGCGCCAAATCGCCATCTGCCACCGCAGCAGTGACCGCGCAGTCCGGTTCGACGGTGTGCGCGCAGTCGGCGAATCGGCAGCCCTGAGACAGCCCGACGATCTCGCCGAAGGCTGATGCGAGGCCACCGAGGCCACTCGGGGCCCCGGCCAATCCCAGATCGCCAACCCATGGGATCAGATCCTGCAGGCCCGGCGTGTCGACGAGGGTCCCGCCGCCCGGTCCGCCGACGGGAACGAGTTGGCGCCGCACGGTGGTGTGCCGGCCGCGGCCGTCAGGGCTCAGGTGCGCCACCGGCACGACCTCGGCCCCCGCAAGCCGATTCACCAGCGATGACTTGCCCACCCCGGAAGGACCGCTGAGGGCCACGGTCGCGCCGTCGTGGGCCAATGCTGCGAGACCGTCGAGCCCGCGACCGTCGAGGGCGCACGTCTGCAGGATCGGCACGTCGTCGGCTGCCGCGCCGAGGCGTCGGCGCAAGGCGTCGACGGTCGCCTCGCACTCGGCGTGGGACACCGTGTCGATCTTGTTCACGACGATCACCGGGCGAACTCCCCCGCCGAATGCCGCCGTCAGATACCACTCGATCCGGTGGCCAGCGCCGGCCGTTGCCGCGGAAGAACCATCGCCGGCTGGCCCGGGCGTGGTGACGACCGCCAAGACATCCGCGTTCGCCGCCACGAGCTGCGGCTGCGCCCGTGGCCCAGCAGCGCGCCGGCACAGCACGGAGCTGCGTTCGAGCACCTCAGTGATCACGACGCGTTGGTTGTGTCGGGCTTCGAGCGAGCGAACGACCCAGTCGCCGACCGTCGGGTAATCGAACGGAGTCTCGGCGGCGTCGCGTACCGCTGCATCCAATGCACCGGTCGCCAGGCCCCCATCGTCGACGAGTTCGTAGGCGCCGCGGTGCTCCACCGCGACGCGGCTCACGCCGTGATCCGGTGGGACCCGCGGACCCGGGCCTGGCCGCCGGAGCCAACCGAGTTGCGCGAGCGCAGGGGTTTGCAGCGAGTCGGCGCGGTGCGGATCGACGCCGTCACTCACGGCGCAGCCACACCTCGTCGTAACGGCCGACACCGAGCCGCTGGCCTTCCGCCACTCTGCCGTCGGGAAGCGTCGCCCTCCCGAGCCCACCGACATCTGCGGTGGCCGCTACGACACTCGATGCGTAGGACAGGAACACGTAGGGGGCCTCGTTCGCGAGTTCTGCCATGAATTGCGCGACGGCTTGACGCCGCTCGTCGATTGCGTCCGTCGACTTGATCAGGCTCGCCAGCGACGCCAAGTGCTCTCCGGTGAAGTTGGACACGTTCAGCGGCGTGGTGCGCACCGGGCCCACAGCAGCAGACGCCAGCAGAGCCGGATCGGACTCGCCGCCGACACGCCAGCAGGTGGCTCCGAAGTCACCGGCAAACGACGGGCTCTGGACGACCGAGCCCATGACACGGCTGATGAGTCCGGTACGCGCCACCGTCTCGACGTCGACATCGACGAGGCCGGTGTCTTCCCATTGACGCTCGAGTTCCGCAGTCATCCGCGAGAGCGAGAGATCGTCGGTGCACAGCACCCGGACGCGCACTGGTTCGCCGGGATCCCGGTCGTCGGAGCGCTCAGGATCCTCGATGTACTCACCCAGCAGCGACCGGGCACGCTCAAGGTCATGGTCGGGCCAGGCCGCGGCAGCTTCGGTCGAATACCAGATGCTGTGGGGCGACCACCACTGGGTTGCCGCCAGCCGGTCGACATCGGGCCCGAGTGCGGAGATGAGCTGTTCCTGATCGGCCGCACTGATCAGCGCGCGCCGTACCCGGATGTCGTCGAGCGGGGCACGGAGCAGGTTGAACAGCACGACTCCGGCGTTGTCGTCGTGCCGTTGGATTGTGGTGAGCGAGCGGCCAACGCTGTCGGTCGCAGCGGCCACGGCTGTGGTGAGCTCTGCCGATCTCGACATCAGGATGTCGCCGCGGCCGTCGAGCAGTGCCTCGAGCCGCTCCCGCTCGTCGGCGAGTTCGGTGAAGACGATCTCGTCGGCCCACGGCAGTGTCGAACCGTCCGCGGCGGTCCGCCAGTAGCCAGGGTTCGCTTGCAGGACCGCCGGCTCGCCGGCCGACCAGCGCCGGAAGACGAACGGACCGGTGCCGACCGGCGCTCTGGCAAAGAGGTCCGGGTCGGCGTCGGCGGCGACGATGGAGAAGACGCGCCCGACCGGGCCCGCCAGCGCAGCGGGCAGGCCGGCATTGGGCTCGCTCAGCTCGAAGAGCAGCGTGAGATCGTCGACGACGATGACCGATGTGATGCGGGCGTCTCGCAGGTGGCCGCCGCTGGCTCGACCTGAGCGCAGGTAGTCGTCGATGCCAGTCTTGACGGTGAGCGCATCCAAGGGCTCGCCGTCAGTGAAGGTGATGCCCGGCCGCAGCGTCACGGTCCAGCGCTGCAATGACGCGTCGACCGAGACCGACTCCGCCAGCCAGGGCACGACGGTTCCGTCGGGGAGCACGACCATGAGCGTCTCCACGACATGGTCCAGCACGTTGCGGCACGACCATGCGCACACGTGATCCCACGGTGTCCAGCCGGTGATGGGCGTGGGGTCCGCGGCCAGCAGCACGCGCAGCGTGCCGCCGCGGCGCGGCCCCGTGTCCGCCGGCGCCTGCGTTGTGGGCGCCGTGATCTGCGAGGCCTCGCTGGTCGTCGTCGCGACACCCGCCGTGCCAACAGCGGCGGCGACCGTTGTTGTCGAGGCAATGGCGGGCTCGGGAGCCTGGTCGGTGCCCGTGCTGCAGGCCCCCGCGAGCAGCAGGACCGTGAGGGAGGCCGCCACCGCGGCGCGCCGCGGCCTCAGGAGCCCCAGTCCTTGCCGCTCATGGCGCATTCGCAGAGGTCGCCGTGTGTGCCGCGCATTGACGCCGACGCTAGACGGTTGGTTGTTCCATCTCGGAGCAGATGGCGCCGGCAATGCACCTGACGGCCCGAGCCGCGCCGATGAAGCCGGTCACGGCTGCCGCGTGGCGTGGCGCGCCCAAGCGCACCGTTGCCCGGCCCGCCATGTCTGGCGACGGGGCTAGTTGTTGGGGCGTCCGGTGGTGGGGAACCAGACGCTCCAGCCGTTGGCGTTCTGGATGCGGAGTTCGACCTCCTGCAAGGCGCCGCCAGTGAGGCCGTTGATCGTGTAGCTCCTGGGGTTCAGGCACGCAAACCCTGAGCTCAGGCCGCAATTTCGCTGCATGTGGCGCACAAACTGGGTGTCGCTGGTGGTCCAGTTCGCTGTACCGCTGACACGGTGGCGGACCTGGTAGGCGAAGGGCCTCGAGCCGCTGTCGGGCAGCTCCCACTCGAGGGTCAGCGACTTGCTGTCGCCCGGCGTGACGCTGTACTCGACGCCCCAGGGGACCACGGTGCTGTCCGCATCCACGGTGACGGTCAGGATCTCGGAGGTGAAGCCGAGGATCGGCGAGTCGGTAGTCATCGGGTCGCTGTCGTCGCCGTCGCTGCGGCCCCGGACGCGGACCTGCCAGGTCCCGTCGGCGAGAGCTGCATTAGATGGGCCCCTGATGGTTGCGGTACGCGAGGTAAAGGCCGTGTCCGTGTTCGTGAAGACGGTATCTGTCCATGCGCCGCTGGTGCCGGAGCGGCGCTGGACGATGTAGGCGTCGAGATTGCCGACACCAGGCTCGCCTGCGGCCTCCCAGGCGACGGCGATCTGGCCGGCGCCGCCGGATCCGTAGACCTTGAATCCGGTTGGACCGCCGACGGTTCCTTCCGAGGGCGACACCTGCCCGCTCCACGATCCTGTGCCTGAGGCTGTGATCGCTCCAATTCCATCCAGACTGACCAGGGTTCGCGGTGGGCAGTTGATCTCGGCATCGGTGAAGCTGGGGCCGCGGAGGAAGCAATTTACGGACGCATTTGCCTTGTTGGCCTCGACCCACATGAAGACGCGGCCGATTGTTGGATTGTTGTTGGGCGTGGTTTCACTGAACCAGAACTGAGTCGGCTCGGACCAGGCGCGGATGGCCGGCGCCCAGACCGACCAGCGGTCGCGGGTGTTCGAAGAGTTTCCGTCGGGGTGCGTGCGGGCTGCAACGCGGGCTGTGTAGAGCAGACCGTCGGTCAGCCCGCTGATATGGAAGCGGCGTTGTTGGAAATCGCTGGTAGGTGTGGCGTTCGATGCCAGCTCGCTCGACATCACAGCGCCGGTCTCCGTCTTCCACTGGATGACGTAGGCGCTGAGCGTCCGTCCGCTCTCGACGGTGGGCTCGCCCCAGCTGAGGTAGGCGTTGCTGTTGTTGTGGTCATAAAGGCGGACGTCGCCGGGGCTGTTGGCTTCGGCGGCGGCGTCGGAGGGATCGTTCTTGAGGATCGTGGTGCGCTGATCGGAGGTCGTGTACTTGTCGCCGGAGGCGTCGTAGGCGGAGATCCTGAAGTCGTAGCCGACGTACGGCTTCATCCCGTAGAAGATGAAGTCATTGGCCTGATTCGGGTCGGTGGGTAACGCCCAAGCGGGCCGCCCAGGCGGGCCGGTTCCGCTGCCAGGCCGCAAGAGCGTCCAGGGGAACCTGCCGTAGGAGGACCAGTAGTCGTCATCTTTGCGCTTGATCTCGAACTCGAACTCCTCGCGGGCCAGGCAGCCGGTGCCGCTGACGCTGGTGATCTTGCCGGCGATGGCCCTGTGGTCCCAGGGCCTGACGGCAAGGGTGATGCACGCGTCGGCCACGGTGTTGGCGTAGGCGGTCTCGAGGTCCTCTGAGTCGCCCTCGGCGTACTGGATGCGGACGGAGAAGACGTAGTCGCCGGGGGTGAGACCGCGCAGGGTGTGCGTGCGGGCGGCGGGGTCGGTCACGACGTCCTCGAGGCTGAGGCGAAGTTCGCCCGTGCCGGTGGCGCTGACGACGAAGCCGGTCACGACGCAGGCGTCGTCCTGATCGCTGGGCACGGTCCAGGAGACGACGGCGCCCTGGCCGATGGTGAGGGCCTCGACCGAGGAGGGCGCGGTCAGCGCGCAATCCGGGTTGGTGGGCAGTACGTGTTCCCAGTTGACCTGGTGGTTGGCGTCGTGGCTCAGTCCCGAGTGTGAGAGATCGGCGCTGGTCTGCGACGATGTGGAATTGATCGTGCCGCCGTTCAGCTTGAGCGTGTCGGCGAGCACGGCGATGCCCTGCGACGAGAAGTTCGGTTGGACGACCGTGTGGGTGAAGGTCAGGCTGGTGGAGCCGGTCCCGCTGAGGTAGTTGGCCCACTTGGTGCCCCAGAAGGCCGGGTCCATATCGATCGCCAATTGCGGCGTGCCAGTGACATCGACCGCTTCGCTGAAGCTGAGCGTGATGCGGATGACGTCGTCCTTGGCATAGGTCTTGTCGCCGCCGGGGTGGGAAGTGACGGCGACGGCGCTGACGGTCGGCGTGGTCGGGGCGAGGTGCCAGTCGACCTTGTGCTTCGCGTCGTGGCCCAGCCCGGCGTGTGCGAGGTCGGCGTCGGTGGGCGAGGCAGCGGCCGAGATCGTGCCGCCGTTCAGCCTCAGCGTGTTCGCCAGCACGGCGATGCCCCTGGTCGAGTAGTTCGGCTCGATGACCCTGTGGCTGAAGGTCAGGCTGGCGGAGCCGGTGCCGCGCACGTAGTTGGCCCACTTGGTGCCCCAGTGGGCCGGGTCCATGTCGATCGCCAGTTGCGGCGTGCCGGTCACGAGGACGGCTTCGCTGAAGTTGACGGCGATGAGGATGGTGTCGCCCATGGCGTAGGTGTTGTCGTCGCCGGCGTCGGAGGTCACCTCCACTCCGGTCACCGTCGGCGCGGCGGTCTGCGCCGACGTCGACACCGGGCCGGCCAGCACCGTGGCCAGCACGATCAGCACCACGACCGCAAGCAATGAACGCGGTCGCGCGAATAAGGGCCTCTTCGAAGTCCTCACGCCATCAGCCCCGTGCGAGGAAGGTGCAGGACCCTGGGAGGTCGGGTCTACGTTGCGAAAATCCGGGGGGGGGGGATGTGCATTCGCATGAAGATACCGCGATTGATCCTCAATGTGTATGGGTTCTCACATGTCGAGCCGCGGGCCGCCAGCGCACCCACCCTCTCTGGGAAGCGATGCTGACATCCACGCCCTCGCCCGGGCGGAAATTGCGCGGCCGGACATCAAGGGCAGCGACGCCATACCTCGCTAGACAGTGAGCAGCGCTGGTTGACCCGGCGCGTCGGGAAGAGGCGCTTGCCTGCCGTCACCGAGGAGTGAACCGTATGTCCACTGGTCTTGCCGTCGTGCTCGCAGTGTTGGTCGGTCTTGGCGCCGGCGCGGGTGCCGTGTGGGCTGTGCTGTCTCGGCGACTGGCCACCGTCACCGCAGAGCGCGACGACCGCTCGCACCGCAACAGCGAGCTGGTCGGTGAACGAGACACAGCGCGTGCCGAAGCGGATCAGCAACGCGACGCCGCTGCAGACCTGCGCGTCAAGTTGGCGTCTGCTGAGGCAGAACGGGACGCGCGCGTCGAGGAGATGACGAAGAAGCAGGCCGAGATCGAGGGACGCTTCAAGGAGATCGCCGCCCAGGTCAGCGAGACGACGCGCGACACCTTCATGAAGGAGTTCCGAGACCTCACCACCGAGCAGACGAAGACCGCAGGCAAAACCGTCAAAGAGCTGGTTGAACCGATGCGTGAACGGCTGGCGGAACTGCAGAAGTACGTGAACACGGCCGACACTGCGCGGGCCGAAGACACCGCCAAGGTTTCTCAGAGTGTCGACAAGCTCGTATCAGAGACGAGCGGACTGCGTCAGATCCTGCGCGACTCAAAAATGCGCGGTGCTTGGGGTGAGCAGCACCTCCGCAATGTCATCGAGGCGGCTGGCATGAGCCGACACATTGACTACGTCGAGCAGGCCACAGTCGGTGAAATCGGCGCCGAGGGACGCTTGCGGCCCGATGTGGTGGTCAAGGTGCCAGGCGGGGCGAGCGTCGTGATCGATGCCAAGACGCCGTTTGCCGCCTACGACCGGGCGGTGCAGGCATCGGACGAAGCGGAACAGCAGCAGGCCCTCGCAGAGCATGCGGCAGCCCTGAGTGAGCGCGCCAAGGAGCTCGGCGATCGCGATTACGGCCGGTGGGTGTCAGGATCTCCCGACTTCGTCCTCATGTACGTGCCGACCGACCCGATGCTCGATGTGGCCATGGACGCCGACGGCGAAGTGTGGCAGAACGCGTGGCACCGACACCGAGTGCTGATCGCGACCCCCGGCCTGTTGATTGCCTTCCTACGGACAGTGGCACTGGCCTGGCAGCGTCAGGACATCGCCCGCAATGCGGAGAAGGTCGCCGACTTGGGGAGTGAGCTGTACTCCCGACTTTCGACCTACATCGAGCACGTAGACAAAATGGGGCGAGGCTTGCGCACCGCTGTCGGTGCCTTCAACGATGGTGTCGGTTCGTTTCAGCGCCGGGTGCTTCCCCAGGCCCGACGCTTCCGCGAATTGGGTTCAGTGACCGCGGGCGAAGAACTCGGCGAGCCTGCGCCCGTCGTACTGGATGTGCAAGACGTCAGCGCCCCTGAGCTGAGTTCCGGCGAGGACTAGTCAGATCTGGAGCTCAGGGTGCCTCGGCAGTGGCGTCGGTGATTGCGTGCCAGACTCGTTGGGGTGTGAGCGGCATGTCGATGTGGCGGATGCCGAGGTGGGCGACAGCGTCGATCACCGCGTTCTGGACCGCGGGCGTGGAACCGACCGTGCCCGCCTCGCCGATGCCCTTGGCACCCAGCGGGTTGATGTGCGTGGGCGTCTCGAGCACCACACGGTCGAAGAACGGCAGCTCCGCGGCCGAGATGACCGGGTAATCCGCGAAGTTGCCGGTGAGCGGGTTGCCGTCGTCGTCGTAGACGAATTCCTCGTACAGCGCCTGGGCTGCGCCTTGGGCCAGGCCCCCGTGCACCTGCCCGGCCGCCAGCAGCGGGTTGAGGATGGTGCCGGCATCGTCGCAGGCGACGAGGCGGACCAGCTCCACCTCTCCGGTGTAGCGGTCGACCTCCACGACGGCCACGTGGGTGCCAAAGGGAAACGTGGGTGCTTCGGAGTCGAACACCTCTTCGGCGTGCAGCAGGCGCGGACCCGCCTCGCCATTGGCCGAGGCGAGGTGCTGGGCGATGGCAGCCCAGTCCACCGACACCGCCGGGGTGCCGACGACGTGGAATGCGCCGGCCTCAGTGTCGAGCGTGATGTCGGCAGGGTCGGCTTCGAGCAGCGTCGCCGCCACCTCTCGGGCCTGGTCCACCAGCGTGGCAGAGGCCTCCCAGATCGCAGTGCCGGCAAGCTGCACCGAACGAGAGCCACCGGTCACCTCGCCGCGAGGCACCTCGTCGGTGTCGCCGTGGATGATGTCGATGTCTCCCATCGGCACGCCGGTGCGGTCAGAGATCAGCATCGCCCACGAGGTGTGGTGTCCTTGCCCGTAGGGCGATGAGCCGGTGCGGGCCACGATGCGACCGCCCCCGACGAGTTCCACCGCTCCGTACTCGGACCGCCCCACGCCAGCGGTGCGTTCGACGTAGGTCGCCAGGCCGATGCCGAGCAGCTTGTCGTCGCCGTCAGCGCGGCGGCGGGCTTGCTCGGCGCGCAGTGAGCGGTAGTCGGCCGCTTCGAGTGCAGCGTCGAGGCTGGCCTCGTAGGCGCCGGTGTCGTACGGCATGCCGGTGCGGGTGGTGAGCGGGAAGACTTCGGGCGCCAGGAAGTTCTTCCGGCGCACCTCGGCGGGATCCATGCCGATCTCGGCGGCGAACGCGTCTACGGCGCGCTCGATGGCGGCGGCGGCTTCGGGCCGGCCGGCACCCCGGTAGGGACCGGTCGGCGTGGTGTTGGTGAGCACCGACACCGACGTGAAGCCGAGTGAGGCGATGTCGTAGCAGCCCGCCAGCATCGCCTTGACATTGTTCGGCAATGCCGCACCCATGTTCCCGTAGGCCCCCGCTTCTTGCACCACGTGCACTCCAAAGGCGGTGATGCGGCCCGCGCGGGTGCCGCCGATTCGGCAGTACTGGATCTGCCCCCGCCCGTGGACGAGCCCCACCATGTCATCGGTGCGCGAGGGCACCCACATGACCGGCCGGCCGACACGCGCCGCCAGCCAGCCCAGCAACGCTTCCTCGGGATGGGGCCGAGCCTTGGCACCGAAGCTGCCGCCCACGTCACGCGAAAGCACGCGCATCTGGGAACGATCGAGGTCGAGGATCTTGGCGAGACCGGCGCGCACCGGGTGGGGGCCCTGGCCGGCATTGACATGGTGCAGGCGCCCGTCATCGGCCCAGCGGCTCGCGGCAACGCGCGGCTCCAGCGGGCACGGCGCGATGCGGTTGTTGACCGTGCGCACCTCCACGACGGCTTCGCACCCCTCGAAATCGGCTTCTGAGTCTTCGAGCGACATGCGGACCACGACGTTCGGTTCGGCCATGCCCTCGAACAGAGCGGGGCCGTCGAGCGCCGCTTCAGGATCGACGATCGCCGGCAGCGGCTCGTAGTCGACCACAACCATCTCGGCTGCGTCGATCGCGGCAGCCGGGGTGTCTGCCACCACGACGGCGACGGGCTCGCCCACGAACCGCACCCGATCGGTGGCCAGCATCGGGCGCACAATGGCGCCATCGAACGCTGGGCTCGGCGACGGGTACGGCTCGAGGTTGACGTCGGCGGCCGTGACGACATCGATAACGCCGGGAGCGTTGCGTGCCTCGCTCACATCCAAACCGGTGACGCGGGCGTGGGGAACCGTCGAGGTCACGTAGCAGGCATGCGCCAAGCCGTCCCAGTCCGCATCGGCGGTGAGGTCGGCGACGAACTGTCCCTGCCCGCGCAGCAGCGGCTCGTCCTCGCGCCGGACGACAGATGTTCCTCGCAATGCCATGAATCGACTCCGATTGCCCCTCAGCGGTCCCAAACCCCGGCGATTGTGGCAGGTCCGTGCCCTGCTCACAGGTGTCCACGGCGCCAAGATCGTGGCGGGCCGTGACGAATTGACGGGTTCGCCCTACCAGACCGCGGAAGGATCGATCGTGAGCACCTCGACCATCTCGGCGTGCAGTGTCGCAAAGTGAGGCGAGCGCTGGCCGTCTCGACCGCTCGCCGGTGAACCCAGCTCTTTGTGGTCGGGCCACTTGGGCTGGTACCCGACCTGAGCGAGAGCCTCGTCAACCGTTGCCTGCCACTCGGCGCGCTGATCGCCCAAGGGACTGGACATCACGCCGCCTGCAACGAGGTCATCCGAAGAACATCCCGACGGCACATCAAACAGCTCGCACGCCATTGGCGCGAACTGATCGAACAGCGGGAGCAGTTGGGAACAGCCCGACTCAGTGCGCAGCAGCCGCGAGAGCAGCCCAGAGGCGTGACGCAAGTGCGACCGTTCCTCGGCCAGGGCTCGGCGCGCAACTGCGCCGAGGGCTTCCCACGACGAATCTGCGAACGCCTGCCATCGGATGCTCTCGGCAGTGTCGTACAGGAAGTGCCGGACCAAGGTCTCGCCCCAGTCGCGGCACGGCAGCTCGGTGAGATGGGCGCTGCGGTACTCATGGGGCTGGCGGCCGTATGCCAACGCGTCGATGTCGTCTCCGAGCAGGCCGTACAGCGCCCGAGCGTGGCCCAACTCGTCCTGGCTGATGGAGGTCAGCGCCAAGTCCTCCTCGAGGAACGGACCGACAGCAATCCACCACGCGAGGTTCTGGCCGACGCACAGCTCGTCGTCGGCAAGCGCGAGCACCACTTGGCGCGCGTCGCTTGGGTCTGGTCTGTTCACGTCGCTCATGAGGCGGGCGAGTCTCCTGCCTTGCGCAGATCCCGCAGCAGCGCACCGTCATTGTGGCGGTGGGACCGATCAGCCATTTCCAGCTCGACGGAATCGGCGACCAGCAGCTCAGAGCGCGCCACCACCCACATCTGCTCCCCCTCGGATCGCCGTGCGTAGCAGTCGCGAGCGAAGCTGAGCGCCAGTTCGTCGTCGGGCGCTTCGAGTGCTCCGACGTGAGTGAACGGATCCTTGCCGGGGCGCTTGAGGAACACCTCGTAGGTCTTCACGCCGACACCGCGATGTCGACCCTGCCGACCACCTCGATCGGGTTGCGACAGTTCGGGCACCACTCCACGCTGCGACACGGTGTCGGCCCGAAATCAGAGCGGTGCTCCAGTGCCGCGTTGCCGCAAATGGGGCACGTCGCATCGGTCAGGGCGCTGCGGACTGCCACGGAGTATTCGCGGGCCATGAAAGCCACGGCCGACGGCGCGATTCGGTCGGGCGTCCACACCGGGTCGGCCACGAACACCACCTCGATTCGAGCCTTGGCGCCTACGCACGCCGACTGCGCCGCAGCAGCAACGTCGCGCCGGATCACATCGAGGGCTGGGCAGCCGAGCATGGTCGGCACCAGCTCGATGCGCACAACCGAGCCGTTGTCGGCCATCGAGACGCTCTCCAGAATGCCCAGCTCGGCGATCGTCACGTCGGGGTACTCGGGATCGCACACCGACGACACCGCGTCGAAAACCGCTGCCTCCAAGACCGCCGCCTCCATGGGGGCTGGGCTCGTCGTCGCCGTGGTCGTTGTGGCTGCGTCACTCACGCAGGCACCGCCGCTGCTTCGTCGAGCGCGGTGCGAACCCATGCCGCGCCGTCCCAGGCGTTGCGCGCATCGCGCAAACGTCGTTCGCTGTCGGGCCCCCGGCCTGCGATCGCTGCCTTGAGGGCATCCCAGTCGATCTTGCCGCTGATCCAGCGTCCGGTATCAGGATCTTGGCGCAGGTCAGGGTCGGGAATCGTGAATCCCGCTGCAGTCAGCTGAGGCACCATCTTCTGCACGAACCGGTCGCGTAGCACCTCGTTGCGCTCAGACTTGATGTGCCAGCGCAGCAGCACGTCATCGGGCCGGGTGTCAGGACCGAACAGCTGCACCGACGGCCACCACCACCGGTCGATGCCTTCCTGCATCAAGTCGTGCTGCTGGGAGGTGCCCTTGGCCATTTTCAGCAACAGCTCCTCGCCGTTGCGCATGTGGAAGCCCTCCTCGGCGATGATGCGCCGCAGGATGCGCTTGTAGGGCCCGTAGCTGCAGTTCTTGAACACGGCCTGCTGGCTGGCGAGCGCCGCAGCATCGACTAGATACGCGATCGCGATCTGATCGCCCCAGGTGTAGGCCCGGTAGTGGAACACGTTGTGGAAGGTGGTGCGGCCGGCGAGCAGATCGACGGTCATCTCGTCACGGGTCTTGATGCCCATGTCTGCAGCGACCATGTACAGCAGGTGCGCGTGACCGATCTCGTCCTGGGTCTTGGCCAGCGCCGTCAGCTTGTTGGCGAGGCCCGGCGCCTTCGCGATCCAGTCACGCTCGGTCAGCCCTCCCATGTACTCGCTGTTGGCATGCAATTCGATGAACCGGAAGACCGCCTCGCGGTACGTATCGGGCATGGCGTCGCCGGGCTCCACCAAGCCGCCGTCATCGAGAAACGCCTCGAAGTCGTCCATCGAGTCCCAGCTGCGCATCGACTGCTCCCTGCTGCCTCGTATCGGTTCGAATGCTACGCCCGAGGGGGGTGACGCCGACGACGCGTCGCTGGTCGTACGATGTCACAACTGCGGAACGCGCAGGTGATGGTCGGTCTCTCGCTGGAATGCCTCGCCGACGGCGGCGAGCGTCCGCTCGGCGAACGGCCGGCCGATCAGCTGGAAACCAATGGGCAGGCCGTCGGCGGCGAACCCGCCCGGCAGGGCGATCGCGGGGAGCCCGGCACCGTTGACAGGAAATGTGAACTGCGTCGTCGCCGGAATAAGCGGCACCCCGCCCAGCTCGCCAGCCCCGTGGGGGACCACCTGGTTGGGGTTCACCGGGGCGATGATCAGGTCGATGTCCTGATCGTCGAAGACATCGAGACAGGCCCGTTCGAACGACACCCGCTGCGCCAGGGCCGACGCGAGCGCCGTTGCCGGAATCTCGGCGCCGGCACCCAGGATCTCCCGCACTTCGGGCCCGATCAGGTCGTCGTGCTCGTTGCGCAAACCCTCGAGCAGCGCAGCCGCTTCTGACACGACGATCGCCAAGCCGATTTCGGCATGCTCAGCGCTGTTGGGCACGTCTGCTGGAGCCACGTTTCCCACGACGGTGCGCACTACCTCGATCGCTGCGTCCATCACCGCGCGCACCTGCGGATCGGTGTCGATGCCGTCGAAGAACCCGTCGGTGGGCACGCCCAGCGTGAGCTCGCCCGGAGCCCGCACGTCGCTCAACGGCTCGGGGCCCGAATACGGATCGGCCCGCGACGCGCCGGAAATGACCTCGAGCAGGATCCGGCAGTCTTCGGCACTGCGCGCCATCGGGCCGACCGTGTCGTAGGTCCACGAGATCAGGTGGACCCCGTCACGCGGCACCGCACCACGCGTGGTCTTGATGCCGGTCGTGCCGCAGCAATTCGACGGGATGCGGACCGATCCGCCCGTGTCGGTGCCGAGCGCCCCGAACACCTGCCGCGCCGCCAAGGCTGCAGCACTGCCTCCTGAGGAGCCCCCCGTCGAGCGCCGCGTGTCCCATGGATTGCGCGAGGCCGGGCAGGAGACACCGAAAGCCAGCTCATGGGTGTTCGTCTTGCCCACGATGACCGCCCCGGCCGCGCGCAGGCGCCCGACGACCGTCGCGTCGTGGGTGGGGACGAATCCCCTCAGGGCCTCGCAGTTCGCCTCGGCCGGCACTCCCTCGGTGAAGAAGAGGTCCTTGAGGGCGATGGGGACACCGTGCAGCGGGCCCGTGATCTCCCCCGCGTCGAGCTCGGCAGCAGCGGTCTGTGCTGCAGCCACTTGGGTGGACGCGAACGCGCTGATGGCGGGCTCGGTCTGTTCGATCCTTGCCAGGCAGGCGTCGAGCAGCTCGACGGCGGTGACATCTCGTGCCCGCACTGCTCGCGCCGCTTCGGCGAGGCTCATCTGAGTCAGTTCTGTCATAGCTGTTTCCCCTTGTGCTGTTTTTTCTCATATCGCGAGGTGCCGGCTCAGCCGGTCGGCAAGATCGCGTTCTCCTGCTGAACCGCTGTCGACGATCTCGCCCTTGGAGAGCACGATGAAGCGGTCGGCAAGTCGCGTCGCGAGCGCCAGGTGCTGCTCGACCAGCAGTATCCCGCGACCCGAGTTCCGCGCCGCGTCGAGACGGTCGCCGAGCACTTCGACATTTGAGGGCTGCAGACCCTCGGTCGGCTCGTCCATCAACAAGATGGACGCAGTCGACGCGAGCGCCGAGGCCGCCGCGAGCATTTTCTGCTCGCCGCCCGACAGGGTGCCCGCCCGCTGGGCTGAACGCCCCGCCAACGAGTCGCCGAACACGGCCAGGACGTGCTCGGGCACGGGGTGCCCGCTCAGACGCAAATTGTCAGCCACCGAGAGCTGACTAAACAGCGGGCGTTCCTGAAAGGCGGCCCGAAGGCCCGCTCGAATGCGGCGGGACGGCGGATGGCGGGTGATCTGCTCGCCGTCGAGCAGCAGTTGCCCGCCAGTCGCCCGCAGGAGTCCCACGACCGTTTTGACCAGCGTTGTCTTGCCAGCACCGTTGCGGCCCACCAGCGCCACGATCTCGCCGCCGCCCACGCAGAAGCTGACGCCGTGCAGGACCGGCACACCGCCGTGACCCGAGCGCAGCTCATGCGCTTCAAGGCGCATCAGGTGTCCACCCCCGAGTAGATGGCGCGCACCTGCGGGTTGGCCTCCACCTCGGCGACGTCGCCGTCGGCCAGCACCGCGCCACGCGCCAGCACCGTGACCCGGTCTGCAACAGCCCGTATGAACGTCATGTCGTGCTCGACAATCACGATGGGGAGGCCGTGGCGAGCGTGCAGATCGCGCAGCAGCGCTGCCGCTTCCAGGCTCTCCGCGACCGTCATGCCCGCGGTGGGTTCGTCCAGCAGCAGGAGCCGGCAATTGCCCGCCAACGCCATTGCGACTTCAAGCCACTGCTTGTCGCCATGGGACAGGTCCCCTGCTCGGGCCCCGAGCCGCTCCCCGAGCCCGGTTCGTTCCAGGATCTCCGACGCCGCCGGCGGGATGGGAGCGTTCCAGCTCCTTCGCGCGAGGCCCCACGGCGACGAATCAGCTCCCCACGCGGCGATGGCGACGTTGGTCGCGACGGAGAGGTCGTCGACGAGCTGCGGCGACTGGAACTTGCGGCTCACGCCGTTCCTCGCGAACTCCCAGGAAGGCTTGCCCGTGCACTCCTGGCCGAAGATGCGAACGGTGCCTGCCTGGCATCCCTGCTGACCGCACAGGATGTCGAGCAGCGTCGACTTGCCGGCACCGTTGGGACCGACCAGGCACCGCAGCTCCGGCTCGTCCATCCGGAGTGTGAGACCGTCGATCAGGCGAAAGAACCCGAAGCTCTTGCGAACGTCGATGGCCTCGAAGATCGCCCCGTCGTGTGGAGGGGCACCCGAGGGCTCTGCGTCGGCGGGGAGCAACGTGGGCTGGCGGCGGCGACCCGCGGAGCGCCCGGCGAGGCGTTGCAGGCTCGGGACGACGCCGTCGGGCATCACGACCACGACGACCACGAAGATCACGCCGGTCGCGAGCGTCCAGTACTGCAGCCAGACATCGGCGAGCGTCGCCGAAGCGAAGTTGATCGCCAATGCGCCGACAACTGGCCCCACGATCGTGCCTCGACCCCCGACGAGGGTCCACAGCACCACGCTGGTCGCGAGCGTGAACCCGAAGATCTGAGGCGACACGAAGCCCGTGCGGTGCACGTAGAGCGCACCGGCAAATCCCGCGACAGCGCCGCCGACGGTGAACGCCCAGATCTTGCAGCGGACGGTGTCGTAGCCCAGTGCCTCCATGCGGCGCTCGTTGGACCGGATGCCGATCAGCACGGCGCCGATCGGGCGGCTGACCCCGACGCCGACGACAGTGATCGCTGCCAGTGCGAGCACCGAGATCACGATGTCCCCGGCGGTGTCGCTGAGCTCGGTTCCGAACGCGCCGATGCGAGGCACGCCGGTCAGGCCGTTGAAGCCGCCGGTGATGTCGCGCCACTGTTCGGCGATCTGCTCCGCGGTGAGCGACAGCACCAGCGTCAGGAGCCCGACGACCACCGCCGTGGGCCGCCGCCGGAGCATGGCCACGCCGATGCCCGCGGCGACAGCGGCCCCGATAAGCGCCGCCACGATGAGCGCCCCGACGCTGAGCGACGGCGCGGCAAGGGTGATCTTGGCCGACGCGTACGCGGCAATGCCGAAGGGCAGCAGCTGGCCCAACGAGAGGATGCCCGCGTATCCCCAGACGAAGTCGAGGCTGACCGCGAGGGCAGCGAACACCAGAAACAGCGAGAGCTGACCGGCTCGGAAGCCGCCCAGCGCGACACTCATCGCAACGACCGCGACCGCAGCGAGCGCACCGGCGGCGAGTGCGCGTCTCATGCGGAGGCTCCCTCGACAGACACTCGCCGGAACTGCAGCACTGCCACGGCGAGACCCAGTGACGCGATCTGCGCCCACACGGCGTCGTAGAAGTGGATGACGCCGGTCTGAACGCCGGCAACGATGAGCGCTCCGACGACGACGCCCCAGAGCTTGTTGAACCCGCCCACGATCACCACCAGGAACGCCCCCGGCAAGTACGCGAGACCCGCCTGGGGCTCGATCGCTCCGAGCGGGGCCACCAGCGCGCCGGCGATTCCTGCAGTGGCCGCGCCGATGCCGAAGGCACACAGGTTGGCAATGCCGGTGCGGATGCCGGATGCCTCCGCGAGATCGCGGTCGGCGACGATTGCCCGGACGGTCAAGCCGAAACGCGACTTCGTGAATGCCAGCAGCGTCGCCACCACGACTGCGACGGCAATGCCGATCAGCACGTAGCGGTAGGTCGGGAAAAGGACACCGAAGGCCCGCGTCGCGCCGGGCACGGGATTGGGCACACCTCGGAAGTCCTTGGTGAAGACCAGTTCGGCCACCTGCCGAAGGCAGACCGACAGCCCGAAGGTGGCCAGGATCGTGACTTCCGGCTGGCGGTGAATGCGACGGATCAGCGTGAGCTCGATGGCCCCGCCCAGCACGAACAGGACCACGGCGGCCAGCGGCACCGAGAGCCAGTGGCTGAAGCCGTTCGCATGCACCACGTAGGAGACATACGCACCGATCATCACGAACTCGCCGTGCGCGAGGTTGATAATCCCCATCAGCCCGAAAACGATCCCCAGTCCAAGCGCGACGACCCCAAGCGTCGCGAAGGTGCTCAGACCGTTAAGAAGCTCGAGTGTCAGCGCGTCCATCGGATTGCGCTAAGAGGCTGAGCCGATAGGCAAAGCCGTGGCCCGAGCGGCCCGTGAGCGACAGCGAACAAGAGCGGGAAACAACTGGTGCGACAGCCGCAAGGTTCACCTATCCGCGCATCTTCTAGGGAGTGCAGGTCTCGTCTGGCTCAACCGACGGGAACGACTGCACGATCAGCTGTGAGCCATCGGATTGGATCTCCGCCACGTAGATCGGCTGGGACAGGTGGCGGCTGCCGGTGATCGCGATGTCTCCGGTCGGGGTCGACAGCGTCAGCCCTTCGAGCGCCGCGGCGACGGCCGCTGTCTCGGTGGTGCCCGCCGCATTCGCCGCTGCTGCGTAGAGCAGGGCAGCGTCGTAGATGTGCGAGCTGAAGGTCATGTGCGGCGGTGCATCGGCGCCGAACCGCTCGTAGTAGCGGCTGACGAACTCGCTGTTCGCAGCGTTGTCGACCTCTTTGAAGTAGCCCAGCGTGACCCGCATGCCAGCCGTGACCGACGGCCCCATCACTCCGAGGACGTTCTCCTCATAAATGTTCGCCAGGCGGCCGATGGCGTCCTGGCCGATGCCGAAGTCGACCGCTTGGGTCTCGAACGCGATCGCATCGCCGCCCACGAGGGCCGGGAAGATCAACTCGGCGCCGGAACCCGCGATCTGCTGCGCAACCGAGGAGAAATCCTGCGTTCCGAGCGGCACGTACTCCTCGCCCACAACCTCGCCGCCTGCGGCTTCGATGTACTGGCGTGCGAGCTCGAAGCTGCGGCGGGGCCACACGTAGTCGTTGCCGAGCAGGAACCACTTGCTGCCGCCGGTCTCGTCCATCATCCACGGGATGACCGGTGCGAGCTGTTGGCTCGGCACTTCACCGGTGTTGAACATCACCGCCGAGCACTCACCGCCCTCGTACAGCGCCGCATAGATGTACAGCACGCCGGCATCCTCCGCGAGCGGCTTGGCGGCCTCGCGCGTGGCGCTGGAATGGGTGCCGAGCACCACGTCGACACCGTCCGATTCGATGAGCTGCTCCATCGCTTGGCGGCCGATCGCAGGATCGGTGGCGTCGTCGGCGAGATAGGTCTCGACAGGGCGACCGTTGATGCCGCCGGCGGCGTTGATGTCCTCTTCGATGAACTCTGCGATGTTGGCGGTGGGCTGGCCGAAGATGCCCGCCGGCCCGCTGTTGGAGAACAGGATCCCGATGCGCACGGGCTCCCCCGACGGTGCCGCCGGCTCATCGGGCTCCGCCGCGTCAGCCGCTTCGGTCGTCGCCGGCGCCGAGTCGGGTTCGGGTTCGGTCGCCGGCTCTGTGCTGGCGGGGCCGTCGTCGGCAGCGGGCGCGGCCGTGGCGCTCGCCGGCTCGGCCTCGGCAGGATCGTCGTCGCTCGTACCGCAAGCGGCAGCGATCATCGAGATCAGCGCAATCAACATGACCGCCGTGCGCCCCGATGACCGCGTGAGTCGGCTCCGTCGCTGTCCCATGTCCCGGCCCCCTATATGTGAGTAGTTGTTGACATATTGTCTTGTCAACAGGGTCCGGGTCAAGCGCGGTCAAGGAGAAGGGCCTGCCACGGGAAGTTCGTCCAGCACCTTGATGCCGGACGGCGTCGCCTCCCCCAGCAGCAACGACTCCAGCGTTCCGCCGCGGCCGCAGCGCCTCGGGCCACGGAAGCCAGACGTGCGAAGCCCTCCGAGGAAAGCGCTCGGCTCGATGCCGCCGCCGGAGCGGCATGCGCTGGCCCACGTGTGGATGGCTTCGTACACCCCTTCTGCTGCCGCGGAAACAGGTGGCGAGCACCGACCGAAGCGCGCTTCATAGCGCCGCAGGAACTCATGGTTCTCGGCGGTGTCCATCGCAGCGAAGTACCCGAGGGCATTCCAGATGCCCACCCCCGACGGGCCCAAGTGCTCGACGACGGCGTCGTCCATGAGCGGCGCGAACGTGCGGGTCGTGCCGCGCAGTCCCGATGCCGAGAATTCGCTCTCGAAGCGGACGTGGTCCTGCCCGACGAAGCTCGAGACGATGTGGTCGGTACCGCGTTCACCAATAGCGGCAATCACCGGTGCAAATTCCTGGGTGCCCAGTGGAACGTAGCCCTCGCCGGTGACCGTGCCGCCCATGCGCTCGATCACCTCGCGTGCGGAAGCCCCGATCGCCCGGGGCCACGAGTAGTCGTTCCCGGTGAGGAACCAGCGGGTACCGCCGGTTGCCTCGGCCATCAGCGGCAGGGCCCGGTGGAGCTGGTCGAGGGGCCTTTCGCCGAACCGAACCAGCAGCGGATGGGGGGCGGCTGCTTCGCTGGTCGGCGTGTAGAGGTAGGGGATCGCGTTGGCGACGGCCATCGGCGAGGTGGCGGCATAGGTCGCAGACGAGTGCATGCCGACGACCGCCGCCAGGCCCGGCACCCCGCAGAGGCGGCTCATCGCGATCACGCCGATGCCGGGATCGGTGGCATCGTCTGCCACGACGAGCCGTACGTCACGACCCAGCATTCCGCCGTCGGCGTTGATCTCGTCGACGGCGAGCTGCGCGCAGTTCACCGTGGAGCGCCCCAGGATTCCGGCGCTGCCCGACAGCGACGTCAGCAGGCCGAGGGGTACCTCCCAGTCCTCCACATCGGCCCAGGAATGGAGTCCGAAGTCGGCGCCGAGTCGCACGAGTTCCCGATCGTCGATGGTGACGCGGATGCGAAGGCGAGTGCCGCCGTCGGGGAGCGCATCGAGTTGACACACCACACGGCCTGCCCATGGAGTCTCGTGCACAAGATCGATCCGGCGCCCGGGCATGCAGCGCTGGACTCTCGCCGTTCCCGGCGCACGTGCCCCCTCGCCGATCGGGAGCGTGAGTCGCACGAGAGCACCGGGTCGAAGGGCGTCGGCTTCCGAGCCGAACAGCCAGCCCAGCGACGGGTCGCCCGAGCCGAATAGCGCGAACAGCTCGCTCGGGCCCGCCTCGAGGCGGGCCTCGCTGCGGAGAACGAGCTCAGCCATGCCAGAGCGGCTAAGCGCTCAGCTCGTCGTCTTGCTGGACCGTGTTGCCGGCTGCCGCCACCGCCTCGGTCATCGCCGCGGAGAGCTGGTCGAGCGAGTTCTGGTACACCGAAGCGAGGAAGGCCACGACCGTGTCGGCTGGCGTCGAGGTGAGCGAGTAGTGCCGGTAGCGGCCGTCTCGGCGTTCGGTGATCAAACCGGCGAGACGCAGGATGCGCAGGTGCGAGGAGACTGCCGTCCGGCCGACTCCGTCGAATCGTGAGGCGATCTCCCCCACCGTGAGCTCGCCGTGCTCCCCGATCAAGCCCAAGATGGCCCGACGCGTCTGGTCGGCCAGAGCAGAGAAAGTGGCATCGCTGGTGGGATCGGTCATGAGCGCGCCCGCACTGTCGAGAGATGACTGTGAGTCAATATCTGTTCACACATAGTGCCACACCGCTGTCGCGAGCCGACGCGGAGGCACGAGGGCGGTCCGGCAAATGAGCGGCTCGCAGACGCTGGTGTGTGTCGGCGCGGCTCGCTAGGTCACGTCGTAGGCGTGGCGGAAGCCATCACCGACCACGCACCCCACCCTTGGTTGTTCTGGGCCCGGACTCGCACTCTGTAGCTCTTGTCGTTGTCCAACCCGGTAATGACGAATGAAGTCGTGACTCCCGAATGGCTGGTGTCTGTCCAATTGGTGTCCACCGTGCAGTCAAGCGTGGTCAGGCAGTGCTCGACCTCATAGTCGAATATGTCGGAGTGATTCTTGGCGGGTGCGAACCACGTCACGGAGATCTCTGTGTTGCCGGCCGTCAGTCGAGGCGTTGAGGGCGCATTCGGCGCTCCAGGCGTCGCAGTTTCGTAACTCGGCCATTCGCTGGCGCCATGGCTGCTGCTGTTGGTACGCATTTCCACGCGGTACTCGTCGCCGTTGCTGAGACTTTGAATGGTGTAGCTCGTCGCTCGCGCACTGATCCCAGTCCGAGTCACCCAGTCGGCGTAGTCGCTGCAATTCTTCGAGGCATCGGCAGTGTCGCAGTACCGCACGGTGAAGCTCGTGATCGTCGACCCCTTCGCATTGGGCGTCGGCCACGACACGATCAGCTTCCGGTTCCCCGAGGTGAGCGTCATCTTGGGCGCGTCGGGCGCGCCCCTCGGCATTTCGGTGACCGGCGACGACCACGGGCCGATGAGGCTGCCGGATTTGGCACGGACCTGCACTTGGTGCGCCGTGCCATTGGTCAAGTCGGCGATCGTCGCCATGGTGCCGCTGATCGAGACGCCGGCCGATCCCCAGCCACCCCATGCGGGGTTGGATGCGCAGGTCAGCACCGACTCGTCGGAGTTGGTCGCCTCGCAGGCCCGGTACTCCACGTCGTAGCCGTCGATGTCCGATCCGTTGGATCGCGGTTCGATCCAATCCACGGTCAACTGGCCGTCGCCCGTGGTCACCCTCGGCGTCGCGGGCATCGCCGGTGCGCCTACCGGCGTCGATTCCGCTGGGTTGGTCAGCCACGGCCCGATGCCGTTGGCGTTGGTAGCCCGCACCCGCACCTGATACCTGGTGCCATTGGTCAAGCTGGTGATGATCGTGGATCGGCTGGCGCCCGAATGGCCATGCGACAGCCAGGCCCCCCATGCCGGGTCGGGGCCGCTGCAGTCTCTCGGCGTCGCGGTGCAGGCCCGGTACTCGACGTCGTAGTCGGTGATGGCCGCACCGCGATTGTCCGGCTCAGACCACATAATGCTGATCTGGCGATCGTCGGGCGTCGGCGTCGGCGTGCTGGGAGGTTCAGGCACCGCTGCCGGTGTCGCGGACTTGATCTGCGACCAGCCGCTGACTCGGTTATCGCCGCTGATGCTGCTCGTGGCCTGCACCCGCACTTGGTACTTGGTGCCATTGGTCAGGCCGGAGATGATTCTTGCTGTGGTGGTGCCGCTATTGCTGTGCGCCATCCATTCACCCCATCGCGGACTCAACGTGCAGGTCGTTGGCGTTGTCTCACACTCCCGGTGCTCCACGACGTAGCCGGTGATGGTCGAACCGTGCGGAGCCGACGCATTCCACGACACGCTCAGCCGCTGATACGCGGCTTCCACGGTGAGACCAGTCGGCGTCGACGCGGCTGCCAGCGGGATGCCAGATGATGGCGCTGTCGGTCCCGCCCACGGACCGGGGCCGTTGGTGTTGCGGGCCCGCACGCGTGCTTCGTACCTGGTGCCATTGGTCAGCCTGGTAATCGTCGTGGTGATGCCGACGCCCGAGTGAGGGTGCGTCTTCCAGTCGCCCCACGTCGGGTCGGAGGCGCACGTCAGCACCGTCTCGTCGGAGCCGGTCGCCTCACAGGCCCGGTACTCGACGTCGTAGCCGGTGATCGTCACGCCCTTGTCATTGGCCGCATTCCACAACAGACCGACCTGCCGGTCGGCCACGTTCATGGTCAGACCGGTGGGAGCGTCGGGCCGCACCGAGGGTGTGCCCGACACCGTCGAAGACCACGGGCCGGCGCCAACACCGTTCGTGGCGAGGACGCGCACCCGGTAAGTCGTGCCATTGGTCAACCTGCTCAACGTGTGGGTGACCTCGCCGGTGACCTCGTCCGGTGTCGGGGTTCCCGATGGGCTGACTTCAAACCAGTCGCCGTCGACCGTGCAATCGGCCGTGCTCTCGCAGCGCTGCACCGTGTAGCCGGTGATGTCTGAACCGTTGTCCGCCGGCGGTGTCCAGGTCAGCATCAGCAGCCCGTCGCCCGCGGTCACCGAGGGTGTCGGCGTCTTCGACGGCTTGCCGAGCGGCGTTGCTTCTGCGGCTAGCGAAAATGGCCCCGAGCCACCAGAGATGCGAGCCCGCACCCGCACCTCGTACTCCGTGGCATTCGTGAGGCTGGGGATCGTCGACTCGAGGTCGCTGAGGTCCGAATGGCTCCTCGAGCGCCAGCTCCCCCACCGTGGGTTCGAGCTGCAGTCTCGCGGTGTCGCCGTGCACGCCCGGTACTGGATCTCGTAGCTGCTGATCGTCGTGCCGTTGGGGCTTGGCGCACCCCACGTAACGATGATCTTGCGGTCACCGCCCGTCAGTCCCGGTGCGGCGGGAGCATCAGGCACGGCCTTGGGCGTGCCGGTCCTGATCGAAGACCACGGGCCGTCGCCCACGGCATTGACGGCTCGGACGCGCACCTTGACGGCCGTGCCGTTGGCCAGAGTGGTGAACTCGTGCCTTGTCGTGGTGACCCTGGCGCGAGTGGGAGACCAATCTGAGTCGTTGGCACACGTGCCGGTGCAGCGCTCGACGTCGTAGCCGATGATGTCGGAACCGTTGTCCGACGGAGCCGTCCAGGTCACCACCAACTTCGTGTTGCCGGGCTCCACGGTGGGGGTGCTCGGCTTCGCCGGCACCGAGATCGGCGTGGCCGTCGCGGCGTCCGACCATGGCCCTGCGCCGTTGGAGTTGCTGGCCCGTAGCTGCACTTCGTACGTGGTGCCGTTGGTCAGCCCGGTGATCGTCGAAACCTGGGCGGTACCCGAATGGCTGCGCGCTCTCCAGGCGCCCCACGTCGCGTCTTCGTCAGGCTCGCAGGTCAGAACCGTCGTGTCGTCGTCGGTTGCGGTGCAGGCCCGATACTGCACGTCGTAGTCGCGGATGTCCGACCCGGAGTCGGCGGGCTCGTTCCATCGCACCTCGATCTGCCGGTCGCCTGGCGTCAGATCCGGGAGAAGCAGGAAACTTGGCAACTGCGCAGGTGTCCCCGACTTGGCAGGTGACCAGCCGCTGACGCCCCTCGTGCTCGTGGCCTGCACCCGCACCTCGTGATTGATGCCGTTAGTCAGCCCCGTGATCGTGGTGGAGGTGTCAGTGCCCGAATGGCTGTGGTCGGTCCAGCCTCCACAGGTCGAAGTCGTCGGACAGGTCCGGTACTCCACTTCGTAACCGTCGACCGTCCCGTCCTTCGGGGGAATCGACTGCGCCCACGACACCTTCAGCAGTCGGTTCGCCGCCTCCACGGTCACCCCCGACGGCACCGAGGGCTTCGCCGTCTGCGCCAACGGCGTGCCGGATTCGGTCAGCGACCACGCCCCGAGGCCGGCGCTGTTGCGAGCCCTGACCTGCACTTGATACCTGGTGCCGTTGGTCAGCCCGGAGATGGTCGTGGTGGTCCGGATGCCCGTGTGGCTGTGCGATCTCCAGATGCCCCAGCTCGGGCTGACCGAGCAGGTGGTGTCGGCGGCCGTGCAGGCCCGAAACTGGACGGCATAGCCGGTGACTTCAGGATCGTCGTTGCTCGTCGTATCCGAGGTGGTCGTGGGCGGGTTCCACGACACTGCCAGACCGGCGTTCCGGGACGCCACGCTGACTGCTGTGGGTGCAGCGGGCGGGTCGGTTGCGACGTCGGTCAGCGCGCCGTCAGCGGCGCGCACCGCGGTGTCGATGCGGTCTGACCCGCTGATGCGTTGGATCGTCGCCGCAGGGGCAATCTCGCGCAGCCGGGCATGCAGGCTGGTGTCGAGCGCCGCGCTGCCGCCGATCAGCACGATGGCGCGCGGCTGCAGCGCCCGGATGCGATCTTCGGTGGGCGTGGTCAGCATGGTCGTCTGGGAGTAGAGGACCGCGGCACCGCTGGTGATGGCCGCGTAGGCAGCGGCCACGCCCATGTCGGCTGGGCTCCACCCGTTGGCAATCACCAACGTGGTGGACCTGTTTGGCGCAGCAGCAGCCGCCGTCGCCGTGCGCGACGTGCCGCTGTGACGGGGAAAGGCCGGGATCGCCGGCGCCAGCTCGCCGACGCGAGCGAGGAGCGATTCTGCGAGCACCGCAGTGCCGCCGACGAATTCGACCGCCAGCGGTTGCTGCTCGAGAATGATGCGTTCGGTCGGCTCGGTCAGGCTGTCGGTGGTCGCCAGCAGCACCGCTGCATCGGTCCTCGTTGCTGCCAACGCAGCCGCCACGCCCGTGTCGGCGGCGCTGAATCCGTTCGCCACGATAAACGTGGTCGCGGTGGAGGGAACCGCCTTCGCAGCCGTGTCGAAGCGGTCCGAACCCTCAACCCGCCTGACCGATCCGCTGCCGACCAGCTCGATCACATCAGCTTCGACCCCGCTGGACAGCGCAGCGGTGCCGCCGATCAGGATCACCTCCGATGGCTGGTGATCTTCGATGAAGTCTGCGGTGCCCTGCGACAGCGCTCTCCTGCTCGCATACAGCACCACCGCATCGGAGTCGTCGTCGCTCTCGAGGGCTGCGAGCGCCGAGGCGACGGCCGAGTCGGCAGAACTCCAGCCGTTCGCAAGGACCACGGTGCCAATGGTCCGGCTCTGCGCCGACGCCGTGGGGGCCAGCACGGCTGCGATCAGCGCGAGCACGGCAAACATCACCGTGCCGCCGCGCAGCCTCCGGCCCAGCGCGGGCCGGGTGCGCATCAGCCGCCCCGTAGGTGTGCGAGAGCCGCCCCAAAACCGTCGGTGCAGCCCGCTGAGCGATCCAAAATGCGTCAGTGCAGGCATCATGCCGGACTCTATTTCTCGCCAGTCTGCGGGTAGGGGATGGCAGCATCCCACCTCGCACCTCGGCAGCCCGCATGATTTTCAGATCATCGAGACAGTGCGGCCCAGCAGGGCGAACAGCGGCTCCTTGGTGGCTTCGAGCGCTGCCGAGACTTCTTCGTGAGAGATCTCGCCGTCGAACATTCCTGCGGCCATGTTCGCTACCACAGCTATTCCGGCGTAGGGAATGGCGGCCTCTCGTGCCAAGGCAACCTCGGGGTAGCCGGTCATGCCGACGACGCTGCCGCCCATCTGCGCGTACATGCGGATCTCCGCGGGCGTCTCGAAGCGGGGTCCGTTGGTGCAGACGTAGGTGGCGGTGGGCGCCACGTCGATGCCCACGGCCTGTGCTGCTGCGGCCAGCGCTGCCCGCAGCGACGGGTCGTACGGCGTGGACATGTCGGTGTGCACGACGTGGCCCGGCTGATCGAAGAAGGTCGCCGCCCGGCCGGTCGTGAATTCCAGGTAATCGTCGAGCAGCAGGAACGATCCCGTCGGGCGTTCAGGCACCATCGAGCCGACCACGTACACCGCCAGGATCGCCGTCGCACCGAGGTCGCGCATCGCAGCGATGTTCGCCCGGTAGTTGATGGCCGACGGCGGGATCGAGTGATCGCCGCCGTGACGAGGCACGAACACGATCCGCCGCCCGTGCCAGCGGCCGGTCATCGCGGAGGCCTCGCCCCAGTCGGTCTGCACCTCATGGTGCTCGGCCTCGCTCAGGCCGGGCAGCTCGTAGAAACCCGTTCCGGCGATGATCCCGACCGGGGCCCGCTCGGCAGTCGCCGCTGCGTCGCCGTGTTCGTTTGCGTCGCTCATGTTCCCGACTCCCGTGCCAGACGCTGCGCTCGATGCTGCACCTCGTAGCGAGCCCGTGCCTCGTCAACGGTGAGGCACACCCGATCTGCCACCACTCGCTCACCGCCCACCCACACATCGGTGACGTGACGGCTGCCGCCCGCCCACGCCACATGGGCGACGAGTTCGTTGGGCGAAGTCACCGGCACGAAGGCCGGATCGTCGATGTCGAGGCGGATCATGTCGGCCCAGCGGCCGGGCTCCAGCACACCGGTGTGCAGGCCCAGTGCTTCTGCGCCGTCGTGCGTCGCCATGGAAATCACTTGCTGCGCACTCATCAGCGTGGGGTCGAGCGCGGTCACTCTCGCCAGCAGCGATGCGATCTTGATCTCCTCCCACAGGTCCAAGTCGTCGTTGGACGCCGGACCGTCGGTGGCGAGCGACACGGTGATGCCGCGCTCGATCATCTCGGGCACCCTGGCGACGCCTGAGCCGAGCTTCATGTTGCTGACCGGGCAGTGAGCCACCGCAACGCCGGCCGAGGCGTAGATGTCCAAGTCAGCGTCGTCCAGCCAGACGCTGTGCGCCGCGAGCACGCGCCCGTCGAACACGTCGGCATCGGCCAGCAAACGCGGCACGCTGGCTCCGCCGTGCTTTTTGGCCAGCGCGTTGCCTTCACCGGCGGTCTCCGCGACATGGATGTGCAGCAGGGCGTCGTGCTCACGGGCCGCGGCTGCGATTTCCGCGCAGGCGTCCACGCCGAGGTCGTACGCCGAGTGCGGCGCAAACCCGATCGTGACAAGGCCCGACGGATCGTTCACCGCGTCGTGCACGGCAGCGATCTCACCGATGCGATCGGCGACGCTTCCCGAACCATCCAAGTGCGCCACCGACAGCACCCCCGGACACATGACCTGTCGGATGCCCGCCTGATGGCCCGCGTCGATCACCTCGTGTTCGAAGGCATACATCTCGCAGGTGGTCGTCACTCCCGAGCGCAGCATCTCCACCGAGCCCAGCGTCATGCCCCACCACACGTCTTCGGAACGCAGGCGACCTTCGCGGGGCCACATCACCTCTTCGAGCCAGGCCATCAGCGGCAACCCGTCGCCCGCGCCGCGCACCAGCGTCATCGGCGTATGCGCATGTGTATTGATCAAGCCCGGCATCAGCAGGCCGCCCAGGCGGATCACCGGCGCATCGGTCGTCGATGCGTCGGCGGCAGCGCCCACCCACGCGATGCGCCCGTCCGCTCGCACGTCCACCGCCCCGCGCTCGATCATCGCGAAGTCCTCGTCGCAGGTCAGCACGACATCGGCGAGGTAGCGAATGTCGATCGAAGAGCCATCTGATCCGTTCGGCACGGCCTCATCTTCGCACCGGGGCGCGGCGGGGGGTCAACGCGGCAGCCCGTGACACAATCTGCGGCCGTGACCCTGTTCCTGCAGCGGGTGTTCGACTCGTTCGCCAACGGTTCCGCGTATGCGGCCTTGGCGGTGGCGATCTCGATGGTGTTCCGCTCGACGGGGGTGCTGAACCTCGCGCAGGGCCAGATGGCGATGCTGTCCGCCTACATCGCGGTGGTGTTCGCGGCAGGTGCAGACCCCTCGGTGGCCTTCTCGGGCTGGCTGACGCCGTTCGCGACGCCGTGGCCGATCTGGGCTGCGGTCGCGGGAGCGGTGATCGTGTCCGCCGTCGTGGGGGCGCTGCTGGAGTACACGATCATCCGACCCATGGGCGGCGACCCGGTGCCGACCATCGGGGCGACGCTGGGGCTCTACCTGCTCATCGGCGTGTTCGTCGTGAAGCACTTCGGCGGCCGCCAGAGGTTCCTCGGTTCGCCGTTCCCCCAAGAGCACACCGACCGGTTCATCATCGGCGGGGCGCGGCTGTGGTTCGACACCATCGGGCTGACGCTCGCCATGCTGGCCGCCATCGGCCTGCTCGCGCTCATTCAGCGCACGACCAAGGTGGGCCTCGCGTTCCGGGCGATCACCTCCAATCGAGACAGCTCTGCGCTCGTGGGCATCAGAGTCGAGTCGGTGGTGATGGGCGGATGGGCCGTCGCAGCAGCCTTGGGCGGGCTGGCCGGCGGGCTCATCGCGGGCGAATTCAACGTCCGCCCCGACATGATGGAACGCCTCTTGGTCTTCGGCCTTGCAGCCGCCACCCTCGGCGGCCTGCGCAGCCCGGCGCTGGCGCTGGCGGGGGGGTACCTGTTCGCCTTTGCCGAAACGATGATGTCGGGCTACGTCGGCTTCATCGACAGCCAGGTCACGCTGGTGTGGGCGCTGGCGGTGCTCATAGTGGTGCTGTCGGTGCGCCCGTCGGGGTTGCTGAGGGGCAAGGCAGCTCGCGGAGGCATCCGATCGTGACGGACCGCGAATCGGCACCGTGGCCCGCTCTGGCGACGGCTGCGTCGCTCCTCGTGATTGCGGCGCTGGTCGTCGTGGTGCCGCTGCAGGCGTCGTCGACCTTTGTCACCGACTTCACGCAGCTCGCAGCGTTCTGCCTGGTCTTCGCCGGGCTCTGGCTGCTGACGCACCGGATGGGGCTGCTGTCGGTCGGCCATGGAGCATTGACAGGCGTCGGCGCCTATGCAGCGCTGCACGCGGTCAACGACTTCGGCTTGCCGCCGATGCTGATGCCGCTGGCCGGCTTTGTGGCGGGCTGTGCGGTCGGCGCGCTGCTCGGCGTCCCCGCACTGCGCTTGCCAAAGGCCTATTTGGCGTTGCTCACCTTGTCTGCCGCCGTGGCATTTCCCATCGTGCTGCGCCAGCTCGACGGCCCGCTGCCGGTGACCCTGGACAGTGAGTTCATTCCGCCTGCATGGACGGGCATTGCGCCCAACGATGAGCACATCTGGGAGTTCTGGGTGGTGGCGGTGTGGGTGGCGGTCGCCTTCTGGCTGCTGCGCGGCCTGCTCAGCGGACCGATCGGGCGGGCACTGGTCGCCACCCGCGACGAGCCGACCGCCGCTGCGACATTCGGCGTCTCGGTGTACCGACTGCGCCTGGCGGGGGTGAGCCTCAGCAGCGGTCTCGCCGGCCTTGCAGGCGCTCTCATGCTGGTGCCGGTGAACTTCAACGATCAGTCGCTGTATCCCGAGGAACTGTCGATCAAGCTGTTCGCTCTCACGATCGCCTTCGGCAGCACAGCGATCGGGGGCAGCCGACTCATCATGACGGTGCCAGCGGCGGCCGTACTCGTGCTGCTGCCGGTGTGGCTCGTCGATCGGCCCGGCTGGGTGACCCAGGGCGGTTGGATCGGCTTCGTAAAGTCCGAATTCTTCCTCTATGCGGCGCTGCTGCTGGTGGCCGCGTACGCACGCAGCCGCCGTGCGCGCGCAGTCAGGTCCTACGACGCGTGAGTGCCGCCGACCGCTGGGACGCGAAGTACGCCGAGTGGGAGGAGCCTGGGCTGCCCTCGGAATTCGTCACCGGCTGCGCGGACATGCTCGCCGATTGCCCGACGGCCGTCGATCTCGCCGGCGGCGCAGGCGGCACGGCGCTCTGGCTGGCTGCGCAGGGAATCGACACAACCCTCGTCGACGTCTCCGAGCGGGCCCTCGAGATCGCCCGCACCGCCGCCGGCGAGCGCAGCCTGCGACTGCGAACCGTGCAGGCCGATCTGGAATCCGTGCCGCTGCCGACGGTCGCCGATCTCGGCGGCAACGGCGGATGGCACGCAGCGGTGTGCACCAACTTCCTGTACCGGCCGATGCTCGGCGCTCTGGGCAGCCTGCTCGTGCCCGGTGGCATCGCGCTGGTGCTGATCGCCACGGTCGACAACCTGCTGTACAACGCGCGCCCGGGCCGCCCATTTCTCGTCGAGCGCGGCGAGTTACCCGGTCTGTGCCATGGGCTCGAGCCGATCAGCTTCGAAGAGGGCTGGTTCGGCCACCGCCACGAGGCTCGCCTAGTGGCCCGCCGAGGTACGACTGATTGAAAGTTTCTGCTTCGGCTAGTTGAAACTTTCGAGGGCGGCTGTTTGCAAGCGGCGCACGCCCGCAGCGCCAAGCACGAGCGTCAGCTGAGCAGCCAGTCGGCTGGGGTGATGTCGGAGTCGGCGAACAGGCGCGACTGGAAGCGGCGCATGCCCGACAGCCAGCGGTCGATGTCCGACGCCTTGCGCTCGCGGTAGGTCTGCACCTCAGGGTGGGGCAGCACCAAGAAGCGCTCTTCGGCCATGGCTTCGATGACCGTGTCGGCCAACTGCGAGGGCTGCAAGACGCCGTCGCCTGCTGCGGCCCCGGGGGTGCCGCGTTCCTGGTTGCCGTTGCCGGTGCGGTCGGGGCTGTTGGCCAAGATGTTGGTCTCAACGGCCTGCGGGCACAGCATCGACACCACGATGCCCTTGTCGCCATAGGTGATCGACAGGAACTCCCCCAGCGACACCGCTGCGGCCTTGGTGACCGCGTACTGCAGCGAGCCGAGCTGCGTCAGCAGGCCCGCCGCGGAGGCCGTGTTCAGCAGGTAGCCGCCACCGCCCTCGACCATGACCGGAACCGCGGCACGCGCCGCATACACGTGAGACATCACGTGTACCTCCCACATGCGCTGGATCTCGTCGTTCGCGACTTCGAGCCCACCTTGGGTCACGTAGCCGGCGTTGGACACGAACACGTCGAGCGCACCGTGAGCAGCCACCGTGTCGGCCACCACCGTCTTGATGGCCTCCTCGTCGGTGACGTCGAGCCCGACGGCCGTACCGCCCACCCGGTCAGCCACCGCCTGCGCGCCGGCTCCGTCTCGGTCGACGACCACCACCGCCCGCGCTCCTTCAGCCGTGAAGCGCTCAGCGAGCGCTTCCCCGATCCCGCTTGCGCCGCCAGTGACGACAGCGACTTTGCCTGCAAGTTCCATGGCCGGGCAGCGTAATCTCGCGACTCCGACTCGACGCTGGCTTGGAGGTTCCGTGGCAGCTCCGCTGGACGATGTGAAGGTGATCGAGGTGGACAGCTGGATGGCCACGCCGTCGGCGGGGGCGATCCTGGCCGACCTCGGCGCGGATGTCATCAAGGTGGAACCGCTCGAGGGCGACCCCGCCCGGGGCTTCAGCCGCCCGGCCAAGCTGCCGCCCGAGATCAAGGACTACGACTTCCAGTTCGACGTGGACAACCGGGGCAAGCGCTCGATTGCCGTGGATCTGGCCTCCGCACAGGGCCAAGCGGTGGTCCACCGGCTCATCGCGGACGCCGACGTGTTCATGTGCAACCTGCTCGTGCACCGCCAGGAGCGATTCGCGCTCGACCCCAACACTGTGACGGCGGTCAATCCGCGCATCGTCCACGCCACGCTGACCGGCTACGGCACCACGGGCCCTGAGGCGTGGCGTCCGGGATACGACGTGACCGCGTTCTTCGGCCGCTCGGGCATCTACGACGCCATGCGGGAAGGCCCCGACGGCGCGGTGCCGATGGCCCGCCCAGCCCAGGGCGACCACACCACCGGCCTCGCACTCGTGGGCGCCGTGCTCGCAGCGCTGCGGCTGGCCGAGCGCACCGGCGAGGCCCAGGTGGTGGAGACCTCGCTGTACGAGACAGCGGTGTGGACCCAGGCGTCCGATTACGCCATCACCGCCATGGACAAGGCGCCGCTGCGCCAGCGTGCCCGCGAGAACATGATCATCCCCACCGCCAACCGCTACCCCTGCGGCGATGGAAAGTGGGTGGTGTTCAACATGCCCCAAGACAGCGCCTGGCCGCTGCTGTGCCGGGTGATCGAGCGTCTCGACTGGCTGGAAGATGATCGTTTCGGCGACATCCGCGGCCGTTTCGCGCACATGCCCGAGATCGTGGCCGGCATCGACGAGGCGCTGGCACACCGCACCCGCGACGAGTGGGGCAAGATCTTCGACGACGAGGGGATCATCTGGGGCCCGGTGCTGGGGTTGCACGAAGTAGCCGACGATCCCCAGGCCGAGGCACTGGGCCTGTTCCCCACGCTCGACAGCCCCGACATCGGCGAATACCGCAGCGTGGGCATCCCGATGCGGTTCGCTAACGCCGATGTCGGCCCGCGCGGGCCGTCGCCGAAATTGGGCGAAGACACGCGTGAAGTGCTGGCTGCCGCGGGCGTGTCCGACGACGAAATCGACAGCCTCATTGCCGACGGTGCGGTGCGTGAAGCCGACGAAAGCAAGAGATGACCGTGGCGAGAGATCCAAACATGCGCACGTGCTATGTCTGCCGAGAGCGTGTTCCCTTGGACCAATGCAAATTAGTGTTCTACGGCAATCGCAACATCTGGGTTGAGCGCGCATGCTTGAAGCGAGTGCCGGGAGCGAAACCGCCAATCGCTCGATAAGTGACGCTGCTCTGCGCAACCCGCTCGTGAGCGCCGCGTCTAAGTTCACCTATACGGACCGCTCACTGCGGAGGTGCTCGGAATGCGACATGTCTTGATCGTGGCGAACCAGACGCTGGTCGGCAGTCACCTGCATGAGCGGGTGGAGCACATCTTGGCGGTCGACCCGGAGACGCGGTTCCACATCGTGGTGCCTGCGACGGGCGCCAACGGCCCTGATCCTGCTCGGGCGCTTGCCGGCGCACGTCGCCGGCTCAGCCAGGCGTTCGAGGCACTCGACGACATCGGCGCCCGGGTCACCGGCGAGGTGGGTCCCGCGCACCCGGTGGTGGCAGTCAACTTGGCGATCGACCGGCTGAGCCCCGACCTCATCGTGTTGAGCACGCTGCCCGCAGGGGCCAGCAGGTGGCTGCACCTCGACCTGCCGCACCGCCTGCAACGACGCTTCGGCGTACCGGTCGAGCACGTCACGGCCGAAACACAGACTGTCGATCGTGCTGGCACGTTCGAGCCGCCCGTCATCCATACCCCCGACGACACCGTGCACGTGCTGCTGGCCGAAGAAAACCAGCACGACGTCGACGTGATCACCATGGCGCTGGCCGAGGCAGGTACACGCAACCAACTCCGTGTTGCCCACGACGGTGCGAACGCATTGGCGTTCATGCGCGCCATAGGTCCGTCGGAGATCGACCTAGTGCTGTTCGACCTCAAACTGCCGATCGTGAGCGGGTTCGACCTGCTCGCCGAGGTCCGCGCAGCCGACGAGTTCGACAAGGTCATGATGGTTGCGCTCACCACCGACGAAGCTGCCGAAGACCGCGCCCGCGCCTACGACCTCGGCGCCGACGCATTCGTGATGAAGCGACCCGATTACAGCCAGATGGCCCACGTCATCGACGACCTGCTGGCCGAAGTCGCCGGCTGACCGGCGATCATCTGACACGACGCCGGCTGACCGGCGATCATCAGACACGACGCCGGGTCGCTATCGATCAGCGCCCTCACGGGCGGCCGCCATGCCGCCGGGGAAGCCGATCTCGGCCGGGGCCTCGACTTGGCTCTGCAGCACCCAGCCGAGCTGGCCGTGCTGATCCCAGATCGCCGTGTGGGTGCCGGCCAGACCCTGCGCCGTGCCGATGGTGGCCGCGTCGAAGTAGAACCACTCCCCCAGCGGGACGCGCAGGAGCTGCAGCGTCACGTCGGTGTTGATATACGCGCCGCCTGAGGGCGAGAAATCCCAGCCGATGGCCGCTCCGAGGTCGGCCAGCGCCGCGATCTGGACCAAGGGCGACGTCTTCTCGCCCGCCATGAGCCTGTGGTCCAATCGCAGCCACGTGCGGCCGGGGCCCGGCTCCTCGGTGGAGCCGCCCACGAATCGCAGATCGACGGCGTCGGCATTGAAACCGGGGCGCGGGTACTCGATGTCGGGATTTGCGCCGGGATCGGCCCGTTCCGCGGGAATCGGCGGCAGCGACTGCCCGTCGCGCGCCGGCGCCGCCGTCGGATTCGTCGGCGTCAGCCACTGCGAGGTCGCTCGCGCCACCAGGCGTCCGCTCGGTGGCGCTCCGCCCTCGGTCGGCACGGCCCGCACCTCGGCGTCGACGAGCGCTGTCCTCTTGCCCGCCTTGACGGTGGCGGCCGTGACCTCGTAGGTCGCCATCGGCATGCCCGAGAGGATCTCGACTGTCAGCCGGCTGCACACCTGATTGATGCCGAGCCGTTGCTGTTCGCGCTCGACTGCCCAGCCCAGCAGGCCGCAGATGGCACCGCCGTGCATCACCTGGTGAGCCCATGGGCCACGCGTCAGCTCGGTGGCGCGCACGCCGCCCGGTTCTGAGACGAACAGCGCTGGCGGCATCGGGTTCATTGGGGGTCCGTCAGGGCTGCCGTGGGCGGCAGTGCTGTTGTCGGAGATGATGTTCGCCACGGCGACAAGCTAGGTGGCAGGATGTTGAATCGCCTGTTTCCGCGTTCGAGCGGCACCGGCAAGCGACAGGGGGAAGGGGCGACGTGACCGACACAGCCACGGCCGCCCCCCAAGCACCGCCGGTGGCGACGGCGATGCCCTGGTGGGCGCGACTGCATCCCCTCGGCTGGCTCGCCGGCACCACGATCGTCGTTGCGATCGTCGCCCGGCTGTTGTGGGACACCGAGTACTGGATCGGCAACCTGCTGTGGTGGAACTGGCTGGTGCTGGCAGGCGCACTGGCGATGGGGTTCTGGCACGACGGGCTCGACCGGCTGCGCCGGGGCGTGGAGACCATCTCCACCTTCAGCTTGAACGTGTCGTGGATCCTCGCCTGGCTGGTCTTCGGGCTGCAGCTGTTCAACGTCATCACCCGCTACGGCAACGACCTCGTCGAGACCGACATCCTCTTCGGCGAAACCACCAGCTTGGCGTGGCAGTCGTTCGGGCTGATGTTCCTCATCGCCATCAACTTCGGCGTGCGTGATGGCGTGAACCCGCGCATCGACTTCTGGTGGGCCAACTTCAGCCCCAAGCGCAAGGCCTGGCTCGATTTCGTCATTCACTCCGCGCTGCTGCTGCCCTTCATCGTCATGGCCATCCGGATCCTCAAGGGCTACGCGGCCACCTCACTGGGCCGCCGGCACAACGGCGAATGGCCGAGCAGCTGGCGGGTGTGGGAGACCTGGGAGGAAGCGGTCGACGCCGGCGGGCTGCCTGTCGGCCCGATCAAGGTGATGATCCTCATCGCCTTCGTGCTGTTCGGGCTGCAAGTCATCGCGGAGCTGATCAAGACCGGCTTCGTGATGATCGGCAACGAGGAGAAGGGCGACATCGTCGAACACGAGTCGCCGCTGCGGGTCGAGTAGCCGCTCCATGAGTCATCTTCTGGCGATACTCGGCATGGACACGGGCGTTTTTCTGGCCCTGACGATGTTCATCGTCTTCATGGCGATGATCCTCACTGGCTACAACGTCGCGTTCTCGTTCGCCGCCACGGCCTTGGCGTTCGCATTCATCGGCGACATCACCGGCTCGTTCAACACCGCCACGCTCAACACGCTGCCGGCGCGCTGGTTCGTGGCCATCAGCGACCCGGTGCTGCTGGCGGTGCCGCTATTCGTGCTGATGGGCGCGATCCTCGAGCGATCAGGCATGGCCGAGCGGCTGCTGAACGCCGTGGGCATGCTGATGGGCGCGCTGCGCGGCGGCGTGGCTGCTGCGGTGGTGCTGGTGGGCACGCTGCTGGCGGCCGCGACGGGCGTGGTGGCTGCCACCGTCATCGTGATGGGCCTGCTGTCGCTGCCAGCGATGGTGCGGCTCGGCTACGACAACAAGCTCTCGACCGGTGCCATCGCCGCCTCGGGCACGCTCGCGCAGCTCTTGCCGCCCAGCATCGTGCTGATCCTGCTGGCCCAGCAGATGGGCGTGGGCATCTTGGGCCTGTTCGCCGGTGCGCTGCTGCCCGGCCTGCTGCTCAGCGGCCTGTATGTGGCCTACGTGCTGGCCGTGTCGTGGTGGAAGCCCGACATGGGCCCGGCCATGCCCATCGAGGAACGCAAGCTGGCAGGCAACCCGTCGATCCAAACCAAACTGCTGATCGCCGCGCTGCTGGGCTTCATGGTCGGGTGCGTGATGCTGCTGGCCAACTTCCGCGTTGCGCTGATCGCCGCGGTGCTGGTGATGATCGCGAGCTTCGCCATCATGGCGTTCACCCGGATGCTGGCGTGTGAGGTGCTCATCGCGATCGTGCCGATCGTGGTGCTCATCTTGGGCGTGCTGGTGTCGATCTTCCAGGGCATCGCCACGCCGTCCGAGTCGGGCGCTGTCGGAGTGTTCGGGGCGCTGGCGCTCACGGGCCTGAACTGGCTTTTTGATCGCCTGCTGCTGCGCGAAGGCGCCGCCCACATCACCCCCCAGTGGCGCCTCGGCCGGGCTGCTGTAGTGCAGGCCGGCAAGTCGACCACCAGCGTGGTGGTGCTGGTGATGACGCTGCTGTTCAGCTCCACCTTCTTCAGCGCCATGTTCTTCCAGCTCGGCGGCTCCGATCAGACCTCCGAATGGCTCACCTCCATCGGCGGCGGCAAGCTCGGCTTCGTCCTCATCGCGATGGTCGCGGTGTTCCTGCTGGGCATCAACCTGGAATTCCTCGAGATCACCTTCATCGTGGTGCCGATCTTCGTTCCCGCCATGGAGGTGCTGGGCTTCACCCAAGACGAGAAGATCTGGTTTGCCGTGATGATGGCGGTGAACCTGAACATGGCGTTCATCTCGCCGCCGGTGGGCTTCTCGCTGTTCTACCTCCAAAGCGTGGCGCCGCCCGAAGTGCGCACCGCCGACATCCACAAGGGCGCCATCCCGTTCATGGGATTGCAGTCGATCGCGCTGGTCATCCTGGGTGTGTTTCCGGGCATCGTGTACACGTCGCTCGAGCTGTTCAGTTAGCTGCGCCATTCTGTCGGGCCGATTTTCGGGTACGTGCTAATTTCGCTCCCAGTAGTAGGCGCGTTTATGCGCGTCTTTGGGGGAGGCAATTCCTATGACCATGCAAGACGTGGGCAGTCCCGAGACTGCCCACGATGACGGCATCGAAGACGGCGGTTTCGACCGGCGATCATTCCTCAAGGCCGGGCTCGGCGTAGCCGGGTTCGCCGCGGCCACGACGCTGCTCAACGCCTGCACCTCTGACGACGGTGACACCGCGGCGACCACCTCTGAAGGTCCCGCCGGCACCGACGCACCGGCCACTTCGGTTGCGCTCACCCAGGACGGGCCCGAGATCGAGTGGGACATGGCGACGAGCTGGCCCGCAGCGCTGGTCACCTTGTTCGGCTCGGCCAATTTCTTCGCTGAGCAGGTGAGCCGGCTGACGGGCGGCAAATTCAAGATCAATCCTCGACCGGCTGGCGAGATCGTGGGCGGCCTCGAGGTTCTGCCCACCGTGCGTGACGTCGGCGTGCAGGCCGGCCACACGGCGTCGTACTACTACGTGGGTCTCAGCCCCGTGCAGCAGTTCGGCACCGCTGTCCCGTTCGGGCTGACGCAGCGTCAGCAGAACGCCTGGCTGTACAAGGGCGGCGGCCTCGACATGCTCAACGAGTTCTACGCCGAGGAGCATGGGGTGATTGCCTTCCCCGCCGGCGGCACGGGCTGCCAGATGGGCGGCTGGTTCACCAAGGAGCTGAATTCAGTCAGTGACCTGCAGGGCCTGAAGATGCGCATTCCCGGTCTTGCGGGACGTGTCCTCGAGAGCTTGGGCGGCGAGCAGGTCACCCTGGCAGGCGGCGAGATCCTGCCTGCGATCCAGCAGGGTGCGATCGACGGCGCCGAGTTCGTGGGACCCACCGACGACCTCATTCTGGGTCTCGACCAGTTCGCCGGCGAGCTGTTCTACTACCACCCCGGTTGGTGGGAGCCCGGCACGGCGGTGGAGGTGCAGTTCCCGCTGTCGCTGTGGAACGACCTGCCTGCGGAGTATCAGGCTGCCATCGAGATCGCTGCGGCGTCAGCCAACATCAACACGATCGCCGACTACGACGTACGCAACCAGACGGACCTGCAGCGGGTGAAGGAATTCGCCAGCATTCGGGAGTTCCCGGCCGAGCTGATGGCGGCATTCAAGGAAGAAACCGAGAACGTGTTGGATGCGGTGGCTGCGGACGATGCTCGCTTCGCCGCCATCTTGGCGCCGTGGCGGGAGTTCCGTGACGGCATCGCCGAGTGGCACGGCCTCGCCGAGCGTTCCTTCCTGACGCAGCAGACACAGATCTAGGCGCCTGGTTCGACAGGCGTCGCTGGCTGGCGTGTCTCGTCGGCGTCGTTACGCGACGACGCCGGGCGGGCACCTCATTATGCGTGAGGTGGTCTTGTCGGGCTGCGCGTAGTGTGCCGCTGTGCATCCGTTCAGATTCGGTGTCCAGTACGGCAAGCCCGAGAGCCCGGCCGCGTTCCGCGAGATGGCCCGCAAGGCGGAGGACCTGGGCTATTCGTCACTGTTCTGTCACGACCACTTCTGGGACAGCTGGTCGCCCATCGTGCATCCCGCGGTCGCGGCGGAAATCACCACGACGTTGCGAGTCGGCACGCTGGTGTATGCGGCCGACTACCGGCACCCCGCCGTGCTGGCGAAAGATTTCGCCACTTTGGATCTGCTGGCCGAGGGCCGCACCGAGTTCGGCATCGGCGCCGGCTGGCTGACCGAGGACTACACCCAGGCCGGCATACCGCTCGACCGGCCCGGGGTACGCATCGACCGCATGATCGAGGCGTTGGAGGTCATCAAGGGACTGTGGAGCGGCGAGCCACTGCACTACGACGGCGAGCACTACCAGATCTCCGGCATGGTGGGGCGGCCGCTGCCGTATGCGCCGGGCGGGCCGCCGGTCATCATCGGTGGCGGCGGCAAGCGCGTGCTGACTGAGGCGGCGCGCCTGGCGGACATCATCAGCCTGAACCCGAACCTGCGCTCAGGCACCGTGGGGCCCGATGCGGCGCGCAGTTCGGTGGCGGCCAAGTTCGCAGAGCGGCGCCAGTGGATTGCCGATGCGGCCGGTGACCGATTCGGCGACATCGAGATCCAGCTCAACACGTTCATGGCATTGGTGACCGACGACGCTGACAGCATCCTCGCGGAGTTCGCACCGGGTTTCGGGTTGACGCCGCAGGAGGCCCGCGAGGTGCCGCTGGTGCTGGCCGGCACGGTCGACGACATCTGCGAGCAGCTGCATCACCACCGTGAGGCGTACGGCGCCAGCTACATCGTGATCCACGACCCCGAGGTCGACGCGATGGCGCCGGTTGTGGCACGGCTGGCAGGCACCTGAGCCCGTCGCCGGGAGCGGCGCACCCGACGCGGCAGCACTGCCACAATGAACCCATGACTGCTACGCATCAAAATTCCGCACCAGAAAATGAGAGTGATGTGACCCGCGACGTGCGCGAGGCTCACCGGCGCAGCCACCGGCTGCCGTCCCTGCGTCCCGCGCGAAGAAAGAGGCCTCCCATGGGCGCCACGCATGTCACCGTCACCGTCAAGAACCCTGCAGCACGCGATCGTGCCTGGCAGTCCGAATTCCTCGTGGACACCGGCGCCATAGATTCGCTGGTGCCGCGCCAACACCTCGAGGCCATCGGCATTGAGCCGATCGGCTCTCGCACCTACGAACTGGCGGACGGCAGCCGGATGCCATACGACATCGGGCTTGCCGAGTTCGAAGTCATGGACGAGATCGTCGGCGGCGTGGTGGTGTTCGTCGACGACGACGTCGAACCGCTATTGGGCCTCACTGCGCTGGAGTCGGCAGGCATTGAAGTGGATCCGCGCAACCAGCAACTCAAGCGCCTGTCCGCCGTGCGACTCAAGGCGCTCGCCGCGCACTGAGTCTCACCAATATTGGCTGTGACACCCCCTGCGTAGTGTCACCTTCGTGACCGAACCAGCAGGTGCAGCGATAGCCGAGCCTTCCGAAAGGGGCAGCGGGTTGGTGCCCGTCGGCGTCGGATTCGGGGCCGCAGCCCGTGAGGCACTCGCCGATTTCGTGACGCGGACCAAATCCGGCGATCCGCTTGCTGCGGTCACGGTGGTGGTGCCCTCCAACTACACGGGGCTGTCGCTGCGACGTGAGCTGGGCGGTCGCCGTGGCGGTGTCGCCGTGCTCGAGACGCTCACCATCTCCGAGCTGGCCGACCGCCTTGGTGGTTCGTCGCTGCAGCGCGGCGGGCAGCGGCCATTGAGTGACATGGCGATCGCGGCGGCGGTGCGCATCGCCCTCAGCGAAGATCCTGGTCCGTTCGGACCTGTCGCCGAACATCATCAGACCGCTCGTGCACTCGGTCGTACCTATCTAGAGCTGCGTGATCTGTCGGCGTCCCAACTCGACGACGTTTCCGGCATGTCACTGAGGGCCGCCGGAGTGATGGACATCTGCAGGCGAGTGCGGGCGTCACTGCGAAACGACTGGTATGACGAATTCGACCTCATGTCCGCCGCCGCGGATCAACTCGGCTCGCTCAGCGCCCTTCCTCCCGCGCTCGGGCGCATGTGCGTGTACCTGCCACGGCGGCTGAACCAGCACGAGGGGCGGCTGCTGCGTGCGCTCGGTCGAGCAGCGACAGATGCGCCGGTTGAGGTAGTCGTCGGAATCACCGGCAACGACAGCGCAGACGCGGTGGCGAGGAGCAATTGCAAGCGTCTCCGCGTCGAGCTGCCGGTCCTCGACGAAAGGCGCCGTGACGAGTTGCGCCGCATGTCCTGCGGTGACCGGATCGTGAGCGTCTCCGATGCCGACACCGAAGCCCGCACGGTGGTGCGCGACGTGCTGGCCGACCTCGACGCAGGCGTCCCGCCGGGCAGGATCGCTGTGTTCTTCGGTGCGAGCGAGCCGTACGGCCGCACGCTCGAAGATCAGTTCGGGGCCGCTGGCGTCGCCACGTACGGCAACACCGCCCGGACGCTCGCCGAGTCGATCTACGGCCGATTCGCGCTGGGCCTTGCCGCACTCGCCGATTCCCATCTCGACGAGCCTCGCCTCGAGCGCCGAGATGTTTTCGACTTGCTCGCCGGCGCGCAGATTCCCCAGCACCGCCTCGGCGAGCGCAACATCGAAGTGGCCACCGACCGCCGGTTCTTCGTGCCCGACTCTGCATGGGAGCGTCTCGCTCGGGCTGCCCGTGTCGTCGGCGGCGACGACTGGACGTCGCGGCTCAGGCGCTATGCCGCAGAGAAGCGTGAGCACGCTGCGCTCGAACGGTCCGGCGACGATCCCAGCCTCGCCCGATGCAGGTGGTTCGAGCACGAAGCTGACGAGTGCGACGCAACCTCGGCGTTCATGGCAGAGATGCGCGAGCGCCTCATGAACGGCCGCAATCGGCACACCTGGCGGAGCCTGTGCGCCTGGATGCTGTCATCGCTGCATCGCTACCTGGGTGCAGCAGGCCACGCGCGGTGGGTTCAGGACTGGCCCGAGTGGGAGATCACTGCCGCCGAACGTGTCGAGGGCGTCCTCGAACGACTCTCGGACCTTGGCGCTATCGAGCCGCGCGTCAGCTTCGACACCATGTACCAAGCGCTGGAGGCCGAACTCGCGCAGCCGCACGGCCGCAGCGGAACCGAAGGCAAGGGCGTCTATGTCGGCCCGCTCGCCGGCGCACTCGATGTCACCCCCGACCGCAGCTACATCGTCGGGATGGCCGAAGGCATCGTCCCCCCACGGCCCCAGCCAGACAGTCTCGTCAACGACGACGAGCGGCGGTCGTTGGGCGGCGCGCTCCGGCTGCATGCCGACGACTCAGCCGAGAGCCACCGGACCCTGCTCGCTGCGATTGCCGCCACCCGTGAGCGCTGCACCCTGCTGGCGCCGCGGGGGAACCTGCGCCGCAATGCCGACTACGTGCCCTCCCGCTGGCTCGCAGACACGGCGCGCCGCCTCGATGTCACTGGGCGCTACTTCGCGGACGGCTACCTCGACGCGGAGAACCTGCGGGCCGCTGCGCTCGACGACAAGGTGTCCGGCATCGTCGAGCAGCCGTCGTTCCTGGGTGCCGTGCGCTCATGTGAATTCCCTGCCATGCCGTGGGAATACGACTCGGCGAGCCTGCTTGCGGCAAGCCGCCCCGAGCTGGGCCGGCGGCAGCATCCGATGTTCGCCGACCCGGCGTTCCGTTGCGGCGTCGAGCTCTCGGCTGCCCGGAACAGCGCGGCATTCACGCGCTTTGACGGCAATCTTTCGGGGGTCATCGACAGCGACAGTGCCGTGGCCGCTGTCGTGTCCCCGACTCGGCTCGAAGCTTGGGCGACATGCCCGCGCAAGTACTTGTTCGAGCAGCTCCTCGAGGTGAGCGCCGTCACCGAGCCCGAGCAGATCCTCCGCCTCAGCGCGCTCGAGCGAGGCAGCCTGGTCCATGAGGCGATCGATCGCTTCTACCAACCGCTCATCGCCAACCGCGACGCGTGGGCGTCGGAACAGCCGATGCCTGCTGACGGGGCGGGCCGACCCCCGCCGGGGCCGAGCCGCTCCCCCACCGACGAAGACCGCGACGAACTCATCCGGCTGGGCCGCGAGCTTGCCGATGCTGCCGAACAGCGCGGGCTGACAGGCCTGCCGCTGCTGTGGCAACGAGATTGCGAAACCCTGCTGGCTGATCTCGGCGAACTGCTCGATCGCGACGATCAGCGCGACTCGCGCTCTCGCGGCGACATCGAGAGCTCGGAATTCCGCTTCGGCTTCGACGATTCCGCGCCGGCCGTCTCCTATCGCCTCGATGACGGCAGCGAGATCCGTTTCCGGGGAATCATCGACCGGGTCGAGCGCACCAACGACGGCGGACTCGTCGTCATCGACTACAAGACCGGCGGCACCGACAGCTACAAGGGCATCGTCAAGCGCGGCGGGGCCGCCGACCCGACCCTCGGCGGCACCAGGCTGCAATTGCCGGTCTACGCGCTTGCCGCAGCAGCACACTTTGGATCCCCAACCCCAAACGCCGCGACGGTGCTGAGCGCGTACTGGTTCATCTCCTCGGACCGAGGGCGCTGGCACTGGTTGGAGCTGCCGGTTGACGACGCGGTCATGGCTCGCTTCGCCGAGGTGGTCGGCACCATCGTGGCGGGGATCCGCAGCGGCGTGTTCGTCGGCTTCGCCCGCCCCGGCGACGACCGCCTCCCGTACTGCGTGTGCCCCTATTGCGACCCCGACGGGCTCGGCACCGCCGACGTGGGGCACTCATGGCGTCTCAAGCGAGGCGATCCGGCGCTGGCGGCGTTCGCAGAACTTGTCGAGCCTGTCGGGGTGCCGTCGTGAGTCCGCCGCAGGCCGTCGCGGCATTGCAGCGGGCCGACCAAGCCGACCGCGATCGGGTCTACCGGCAGACCGGCACCACCATGTTCGTCGAGGCAGGCGCCGGCACCGGCAAGACCACGGCGCTGGTCAATCGGATGCTCGAACTCGTCACCGGACCGGGCGCCACGGCGATCGGTTCGATTGCCGCGATCACCTTCACCGACAAGGCCGCCGCCGAACTGCGCAACCGGGTCCGCGCCAGGCTGAACGAGCGCCTCGCATCAACCTCGAGCGAGCACGACAAGGCGGAGCTGACCGGCGTGCTCGACGGGCTCGATAGCGCCGCCATCTCCACGCTGCACGGATTCGCTCGTCGGATTCTGGCCGAGCACCCCATCGAGGCCGGGCTGCCACCCCGCTTCGAGGCGCTCGATCAGATTTCGAGCGACGTCGAGTTCGACGAACGGTGGCATCGCTTCATCGACGATCTGCTGTCCGACGTCGGCATCGCCTGGGCCGTCGGGCTCGTCGACGCCGCGGGCGTTGACCCCGGGTCGCTTCGCGACATCGGCGCGGCGTTCAATGCGAATTGGGACCGGGTGCGCGTGGCCGATGCGGCGCCGCAAGCGGTGGCTTTCGATGCGAGCGGCATCATCCAGCAAGGAACGTCGCTGCTCGAGTGGCGGCATGCAACGAGAGATTTCACGGCGAAAGCCACGGAGCTGCTGGGCAAGCTCGGCGAGTACCTCGCGCGCCTTCACGCTGCAACCACCGATGTCGAGCGCTTCGCCGTGCTGAACGAGTCCAACCTCGACGGCCGCGGCGTGCCGAAGGGCGGCGGGGTTTTCCGGGGCGACGACTGGGCACCGATGCGCGCAGGTCTCGTCGAGCTGCGAGAGCGATGCGCCGCCGCGGCCACCGAGGTCATCGACAACGCGATTGCGGCGGTGTGCGACCGGATCGCCCGCTTCACCTTGGATGCAGCCAATCAACGACGGGCGGCGGGGCGCTTGGAGTTCCATGACTTGCTGGTGCGGGCGCGCGACCTGCTGCGCATCTCGCCCGAGGCGCGTGCATCTCTGCACCGCCGGTATCGCCACCTACTGCTCGACGAGTTCCAGGACACCGACCCCATCCAGATCGAAATCGCCGTGCTCCTCGCCGCCGGCGAGCAGGGCCTGCCGACCGATCCGCCAAGCGCCACAGATCGCGTCGCGACCTGGGACCGGCTCGAGACGACGCCTGGCCAGCTGTTCTTCGTCGGCGATCCGAAGCAGTCCATCTACCGGTTCCGGCGGGCCGACATCGAGCTGTACGGCGACGCGCGGCAGCGATTCGGCTTCGAGCGCGGCGAGTCGGCCAGCCTGCACGTCAACTTCCGATCGACAGCATCGATCATGGCGTGGGTCAACGCGGTGTTCGGTTCGCTGATGAGCGGCGCGGGCGACCACAGCGAGGGAGACACCGCTGCGCGCCGCTTGCAAGCCCCCTATGCGGCGTTGACGGCAAACCGAGCCGACATCGGCACGGGGCCGGCAGTCACCGTGCTCGGCCGTGACGCGCACGACAAGAAGGAATCGGGCCTGAACGCCGAAGGCATCCGAACCGTCGAGGCCGCAGATGTCGCCGACGTCATCTGCGAGATCATTCACGACGGCTGGGACGTGCATGACCGTCACCTCAACGGCACCAGGCCCGCACGCCTCGGCGACATCGCGATCCTGGTGCCGACCCGCACGTGCCTGCCCCAGCTCGAAGCTGGCCTTTCGGCAGCATCGGTGCCGTACCGGCTCGAAGCATCGGAGTTCGTCTGGCGTAGCCGCACCGTGCGAGACCTGATGATGTGCCTCCGGGCCGCAGCAGACCCCGACGACGCCCTCGCAGTGGTCAGCGCGCTGCGGACCCCCATGTACGGCTGCGGCGACGACGACCTCTACGCCTACTACCAAGCCGTCGGGTCGTGGAGCTACTTCGCTGCCGAGGTCACGTCGCTCCACGCCGAGCACCATCGGGTCGCGTCGGCCATGGAGCATCTCCGGGCGCTGTACGACGATCACAGCCTGGTCGCGCCCTCAGTGCTGCTCGAGCGTTTGGTGCGCGAGCGCCGTGTCCTCGAGCAGGCCGCTGCGGGGCCTCGGACGCGCGATGTCTGGCGGCATGTGCGCTTCGTGATCGACCAGGCGCGCGCGTGGTCCGAGAGCCAGCACGGCGGTCTTCGCAAATTCCTCCGCTGGGTGGAGATGCAGGGTGCCGAGCGTGCCAAGGTCACCGAGGCAATCCTGCCCGAGTCAGACGACGACTCAGTTCGGGTGATGACCGTGCACGCGTCGAAGGGCCTGCAGTTTCCCATCGTGATCGTCGCCGGCCTGCAAGGCAACGGTGCGAGTCCGGCCGCGACGCGAGCGATCTTCGTCGACGAACGATCCGGTGAGGTCTCAACGAACGAGTACGGCGGCGCTGCGGCGGTGCGCCTGCGCAAGGGTGCGGAAACGTCGACGTATGCAGCCTGGTCCGATGCTGAACGGTGGGCGGAGCACCACGAACGGATCCGGCTGCTGTATGTGGCCTGCACGCGCGCCCGCGACCACATGGTCGTATCACTGCACCGCGAAACGCCCGCGGAATCTGGAGAGCTGTTCAATCGAAGTCACGCGCAGGTCATCGACGACGCATTGTCGATGACTGACGACACTGGAGGCGATGCAGCTGCCGCGCATCGGTGGGACTGCCGATCCGGCCGCGACTCCGATGTCGAGGCATCTGTACTGCAACGGCAAGCGGGCAGCCTCTCGCGTCGCAACCCCGAGCGCCCCGATCGGACTGAGTGGCTGGATCGACGCGACCGGGCTGCGGAATCGTCAACGCACCGGCCTGCGCTGAGCGCCACCGGCGTTGCGCACGCAGCGAACGACGCCATCGAGGCATTCGCCGCACCTCCGCAAGCGCCAAACAAGGACACACCCGACGACCACCTCGGCGGCGGACGCGCCCCGCTACGGCGCGGTCGCGGCGCAACCGCCACCGGCAAGGCCGTGCATGGCGTGCTGCAGTCGATCGACCTGCAAAGCGGCGACGGGCTCGGACCGCTTGCAGCAGCGCAAGCGGTTGCAGAAGGCATCGCCGGCCGCCAGGACGTCATCGAGGCATTCGTGCGCTCAGCGCTCGCGAGCGACGAGGTCAAAGACGCAGCGCGGACGCGCCACTGGAAGGAGGTGTACGTCGCCGCGCCGCTCAGCGATGCCGATGTGGCGGCATCGCCCCCGACGGTCGTCGAGGGCTTCGTCGACCTGATGTACGAGGACCCTGCTACGGGCGGTCTTGTCGTGGTCGACTACAAGACCGATGCGCTCGGAGCGATGCCCGACGCAGACAGCGAAAGAGCTCAGCAGTACCGCCAACAGTGCGCTGCGTATGCCTGGTGCCTCGCGCGCGCCACCGACAAGCCGGTCGGCCGAGTGGTGTTGCTGTATCTGCAGGGAGACGGTTCGCCCGCAACCGCCGACTCGCTCGCCGGCGATGCCCTGCATGCCGCCGTCGATGCGGTGGGTGGCGTCGCAGCCGAGCTCTCGGGGCTGTCAGTCTGAGAGTCAGCAGAGCGCGCGGGGTGGGGGCTGGTAGCCGCCGGTGAGCTCGCCGATGCGGCGGGCGAGCGCCATCGTGGTGCGATCGCCGCCGTAGGGGCCGACCACTTGAAAGCCGACCGGCAGGCCCTGCGGTGTGAGGCCCAGCGGGGGGACCGTGGCGGGCAGGTACGACATGCCGGTCAGGATCGTCCAACGCGTCATCTCGATGTACGGCCGCTCGACGCCATTTGCGGGGATGCGACGCTCGGCAAAGGTGCCCTCCTGCATGTGGTCGAAGGGCTGGTGGAAGCTCACCGGCATGAGGATCGCGTCGTAGCCGGTGAAGAATTCCGCCCACTTGCGGCGGCATTCCTCCCGCTCCATGTGGTTCTCGAGCCACTCGCGATGGCTTGGCCCCTCGCTCCGGCCCGCCAATGCCATCGCTGCGCGCACCAACCGCATACCGGTCTCCCACGCCGGCAGCGGATCGATGTCGGGCCTCGCTTCGTGATCGACCTGCACGCCGCTGGCCTCAAGTGCCTCGACAGCCGCTCTCATCACGCCCAGCACATCGCCGTCGACCGGGCAGTACTCGTCGTCGAGCCACGCAGCGACACGAAGCGACCCCACGTCATCGGGCGCCGGCGGCAGTTGTGGCACCCAGGGCGCTTCGCGGCGCACCAGCACGTCGAACAGCAGCTCGAGGTCGTCGCAGCTGCGGGTCAGCGGACCGAAGACGTTGATGTCCGGCTCGGTGGTGCCGCCGCGCACGTGATCCAGATAGCCGGTGGTGGGGATCAGCCCGAAGCTCGGCTTATGACCCCAGATGCCGTTGTACGACGCCGGGAAGCGGATCGAGCCGCCGATGTCGGTGCCGATCTCGAAGCTGGTGAAACCCATCGCCGCGGCCGCAGCCGCACCACCCGACGAGCCGCCAGGCACCTTCGAGGGGTCCCAGGGATTGTTGGTGGTGCCGAACAGGTCATTGAACGACTGGTTGTCTGCAGACCAGCGCGGCAGGTTCGTCTTGCCGATCACGATCGCCCCCGCAGCACGGCAGGCAGCCACCACGGCCGCATCCGTGTCGGGAACGTTGCCGGCCAGCTCGCGCGCCCCACCGGTGGAACGGATTCCGGCGGTCATCAGAGCGTCCTTGGCGGTGAAGGGCACACCGTGCAAGGGCCCGAGCGCGTCGCCGCGGGCTTGCGCGGCATCCGCGGCTGCAGCGCGCCCGAGCGCTCCCTCGAAATCGCGCGTCACCACGGCATTGATGTCGCCGTCGAGCCGCTCAACGCGGTCGATGACGTGGGCAGTCAACTCGCGGCTCGACAGCACCCCCGCCGCGATGGCTGCCGCTTGTTCTGTCGCACTCCTCAGTCCTAGGTCGTCGTGCGCCATCTCGTCCCCCGTTTCCCAGCCGCTGCCGCGGCCCGATGCTGCGCCGACGTTAGTTCTGACGTCGAAGGCCGATTCTGGTTCGGGCGTTGCAATCGTGTCGAAGAGCGCGGAGGCGTTTACCCGGCGATCTGCCGGTAGGCCTCGATGACCGGTGCAAGTTCGGTCGGTGTTGCACCGTGCATCAGCACGGCATCGCACCCGAGATCGATCTGACGTTTGACTGCCGCAGCACACGCAGCGGGAGTCCCCGCCGCCATCGGGGCCAGCCACTCGTCGGGAAGCAGCGTGCCGATGTGCTCAAGCTCAGAAACCGTGGCCGTGCCGTCGATCGGAGCAAGGAACTTGGCCACCACTGAATCGGCGCGGAATCGCGCCAGCACATCTGGGTCCCAGCGATTCACACGCACGAGCACGTCGCCGTAGTACTGCAGGTAGGTGGCCAAGCGGCCGATCGTCTTGCGCAACCGCAATTCGTACGGCACGTCGTCGCTCACCACAACGAAGCAAGACCACACGTTTACTTCGCCCGGATCGCGTCCGGCCCCGCTGGCCGCCGTCTTGGCCGCGTCTACTGATCGCACGAGAGTCTCGTCGGAATAGAACGGGTGCAGGATGACCTCGTCGAAACAGCGACCGCCGAGTGCCAGCGACTGGGGGCCCATCGCCCCGAGCGCCATCGGCAGGTGCTCGTCGAGCTCCGGGTCGAGCAGCAGGATCGGGACACGACCAGTCGGGCCGTCGTAGTCCGAGATGATCTCGCCCCGGAACAGCCGGCGCATCACCAGGGCAAAATCCTCCAGCTGCGCCGTGGTCACTGGCTGCAGGCCCATGATCTCCTGTGCCACAGCAACGCCGCGCCCGAAGCCCATCGTGAATCGCCCGCCTGCCAGGCTCTGCACGGTCAGCGCGAGACCCGCGGTCAGCGTCGGGTGGCGCGTATTGATGTTGGTCACCCCCAGCGTGATACCGATGGAATCGGTCACCGCGGCAGCAGCGCCACAGATAGCACCCGCCTCCTTGCGATTGGGTCGTTCGCCGAGGAAGGCCCGCCCGAGCCCCATTGCTTCGGCTGCGCGAACCTCCGCGACGGCATCGGATGAGTCCTGTGCGTCGCCGGGCAGCAGGTAGAAGCCCAGCTCGGGAAACTCTTGGCTGTTGTTCACACGATCCGACATCGGGGTCACACTAGGGCGGCTGTGCCGCCAGCCCGATAGTGCCGCGGCTACTCGGCGCGCTGGATGACGAACAGCGTCTGCTCGGGCTTGCCGACGACGACCGCGAGGTGCTCGCCCGCCCAGCCGACCTCGCCGTTCGCCTGCTCCACATCGGGGATCGGGCAGACCTCCCAGCTCTGATCGCCGTGCTTCAGCATCGCCATGCCCGCGGACACCTCGACGGTCGTATCCACGTCAAGCATCGTCGTGCGGTGCAGCTCGACCGAGAGCGCCTCGTCTTCAGGACTGCGGGCGGGGGCGAGCTCGCGTGCCGCCACCGTGTAGAGCGGATTCGAGACCGGTGCCCACGACAGGTCCGAGCGCTGCGCGACTGCACCGTGGGCGTCATCACTGGCAACGCTCGGCCAGTGCGTGCCGAAGTCGGGCTCGAAGGACGCGACGAGCCAACTCTGCCGCTGCACCTCGTCGAGATCGGCGAGCTCTGCCACGAGTTCGGCGGCCTCGGGGGTCAGCTCGGACGAGCCCGGAGCATCGGCGCAGTCATCGTTGAGCCGCAGCCGCTCCGTTCGCTCCACCTCGACCGCCCGATCGGTGATCCGCACGCGCGCATGGACCAACTCGGAATCCACGATCGGCGGGGTCTCGTCGTCGATCCGTGCGAAGCTCCAGCCGTCTGCGGTCTGAACACCAACAATGTGTTCGATGACGCATGCCAGCGGCCGGACGACGCCCAGGATCGCGAGGCGTCCAGGCCCCGACAGGTCCACGGCCACCACTTCGATGTCGTCGGGCATGCCGACCGACTGCCACTCCGACCCGTCGTACGCGTACCAGTTGTCGTCAGCGCGGGCCACAGCATGGCCGCCGCTGAACGAATAGCTCATGGCAACGCCCTCGACTTCGGGGGGCGGTTTCACGATCGACACCGCTGTGGCGAACGACGCGCCTTGCGAATCGTCACGCAGCGGCGGCTCGTCTTCCTGCTGCTCGCTGTCGTCGAGCGCCTCTTGTCCCAGCGCGAGGCTGTCCTCGGAGGCAGCGCCCCCCATTTCCTCTTCGGCTGCCTCCTCACTGACCGACGCCGCCTCGACAGACTCGAAGGCGGCGCCGTCGTCCATGGCTTCGTCTGCCTCGTCGGCCATCTCCTCGTCAGCAGCGATCGCTAGGGCGCTCGTCTCAGTGGTTGCGGGCATCCCCGCGGCGTCACTCTGTGTCTCCCCTTCGACAGTCGTCGAGAAGTCGTCGATGCCGGTGCCACGCAGCGACGCGAAACCCACCAGAGCAACCGCGGCGAGCGCGAACGCGCCCGCTCCGCCGCGTACCGCGTTGCGGCGCCGCTGCAGCTGGGCTGCGCGCACCTGAACGCCCGTGAGCGAGCCAGAGCCCACCGGCATCGTCGCCGCTGCATCGCGCAGCCGGTCGCGGAGGCGGTCTTCGGCGGTCACGACCCCTCCTCGGGGCCAGGTGCCGCCTCCAGCACTTCGCGCAGCTGCTCAAGGCCGCGGCTGAGCCGGCTCTTGACGGTGCCCGCCGCGACGCCCAACGCCTCTGCGGTCTCGGCCACCGACCAGTCGAGGTAGAAGCGGGCCACGATCACCGCCCGGTGTGCATCGTTGAGCGTCTCGAGCGCGCGCTCGAGGTCGACATCGTGTGCCCGGTCCTCGGTGGCATAGGGCTGAGCCAGCAGAGGCCGGCGCTCGCGTTCTCGCCTGACCCGTCGCAGCCATGACCGCGCCCAGTTCAAGCCGACGCGATACACCCAGCCCTGCGGGTTCGAGTAAGCGCTGACCTGTCCCCAGCGTTGGCATGCCCGCGCGAACGCCTCGTCGGCTGCTTCGGCGCCGAGCGCGCTGTCACGCAGCACCAGCCCGAGTGCGCGCGCCAGCTCGTCGCGGTGGGCCGCATAGAAGTCCTCGAACCGGATCGCTACCGCATCGACGGGGGTAGCCCCGGCCGGGGCCGCGCCGTCAGCGGCGCTCACCGTCAATCCTGTGCGGATCGTGCCTGTGCCAATCGTGCCTGGGCCGATCGAGCCTGGGCCCATCGTGCTGGGACCCACCAGCGGGACGTCCATCAGCGCAGCACCGAACGGCAGATCCCGGCTGATCGATGCCAGATGTGTCAATGCCATGAGCGCGCCGGCCATTCCAAGTCCCCACGAGAACTGCCTGCCCCTTCAGACTCCCGCCTGAGTGTTTCGGTTCCATGAAGTTCGTTGCAGGAACGTCATGTTTGGCGGTCACGGCTGCCCGCGGGCGCGCCCTTCGGCCGCCAGCGCGTCTTCGACGAGCACCCCGGCCTCGCGCAGCGCCTCAATTTCTGCGCGCCCAGCGCCCAGCCACTCGGTGAGCACCTCGCCGTTGTGCTCGCCGAGGTGAGGCGCCAGCGCCTCAGCCGTGACGCCGGAGGCTGCCGAGGTCTGCGCGGAAGCGCCCGAGAACCGGTACGGCGTCTGTGTCACCCGGCGCGTGCCGCCGTCGCGAGCGTCGATCTCCACCGATGAGCCTCGATGGAGCGCCGTCGGCGAGGTGTGCGCTTCCGCGGTCGTACGAATGTCTCCCCAGGCCAGATTGGCCGCGTCGAGGGCCGCCAGCATCTCTGCGCGGGTAGCGAACGAGCTCAGGAACGCATTGATCGCGTCGGTCCGGCACGCCCGCTTCGTCGAGATGTCGGCGTCTGGGGGCGACGGGTCAGCCAGCCTGTGGGTTTGACTGAGCTGACGCCAGATCCACCGGAAGTCGCCCGCGGTCAGCACGGGCCCGTCGACGCCATCCCACACCAGCCCGCCTTGGGAGGTGTAGCTCCCGCCGTCAAGCCCGCTTTGGCTTCCCTCATCGGTCGCCAGGAACGCTTCGAGCATCGCAATGTCGATGTGCTGGCCGTGCCCGGTCGTCTCGGCGACCCGCAGCGCCGCGAGGACGCCGATGGATCCGTGCAGGGCTGCGTTGGTGTCTGCCACTGCCAGGTACGGCTCTTGGAGCGGCTGCTGGTGTATGCGGGCGGTGCGAGCCATCCAGCCCGACTCGCCGTGCAGCACCGCCGCATAGGCGGCCCGCTGCGAATCTGGTCCCTCCTGTCCGAAGCCGCTGATCGACAGCATCACCAGCGCTGGGTTCACCTCGCTCAGCTCGGCAAACGACAGACCGTGGCGCGCCATGACGCCGGGCCGGAAGTTCTCGACGAGCACGTGGGCGTGCGCGACGAGCCGCTTCACCGTCTCGGGCCCGCCCTCGGCACGCAGGTCGACACAGACGTTGCGCTTGCCGACGTTCTGCTGGGTGTAGAAGCCGGCGAGCCCGGCCCGGTTGACACCCCACAGGCGCGAGATGTCGCCCTCGGGCGGCTCCACCTTCACGACGTCGGCTCCGAGATCGCTGAGAATCCGCCCGGCGAACGGACCTGCCAGAACGCGGCTCATGTCGACCACGCGGATGCCTGCCAGCGGTTTCATTCGGCGACTCTCAACTCAATGGCGCTCAACGAGGCCGATCGCCGGCGATGGTCACGCGGAGCATGTGCCGGCGCTGACCGTGGTAGTCGTTCAGTGCATAGTGCTGGACGCTGCGGTTGTCCCACATGGTCACCGTTCCCGGCTCCCAGCGGACCCGGCAGGTGAACTGCTCGTCGACCGCATGGCTCCACAGCATCTCGAGCAGTGCCTTGGACTCGTGACGGCGCATGCCCGTGATGGCCTCGGTGAAGGCCCGGTTGACATACAGCGCCTTTGCGTCGGTTTCGGGATGGGTCCGCACGACCGGATGGGTCAACTTGGCATGGGCGTCGTCGGACACGTTGACGGTCATCGAGCCGCGCCGGCCGGAGTGCCGGTCCGAGTCGCCGCCCCTGCCGTACTGTCGGGCCGCCGAGTGCACCGCGCTGAGGCTCTCAGCGAAGCGCTTCATGGTGTCGGACAGCCCCAAGTAGGCCGCCTGCTGGTTGGCGAACAGCGTGTCCCCGCCGAAGCTCGGCACCTCCACCGCATACAGCGCCGTCGCCATCGGGGGGCACTCCAGGAACGACATCTCCGAATGCCAGCCGCCGCCGAAGTTGACCGTCTCGTGGGGCTCTTTGATGACGGGCACCACTTCGGGCTCGACCGCCGTGCCGCCGAGGTAGGGGTGACGCTCCAGCTCACCGAAACGGCGGCCGAAGCGCGCGACGTCGCTGGCATCCATGTGCTGGTCGCGGATGACGACCACGTGGTAGGCACACAACGCTTCGCGGATCGATACAGCGTGCGCGTCATCGAGTGCGTTCAGATCGAGCGGGCTGCCCCCAGCCGCCCGCAGCTCAGCGCCGAGTGCGCCCGCAAGCGGTTGGACATCGAGCAGGCCTGATCTGGGCTGGACTGGATCGGACTGGCCAGATGCCGGCTGAATTCCCTGCGACACAGTTGTGCTCATCGGACCGTCCTCATCGGGTCGGGCTCGGTTGCTGCGCTCCGCGGGACACTCCCGCAGCCGCGGCGGCCGCCAGCGGATCTGCTTGCCGCAGTCGCCGTGCAACTTCCCCCGCAGCAAGTATCGCCTCATTGGGGTCTGAACCACACGGTGTCATGTTCACGTGTCGACAGCCCGCCTCGATGAACGGCACGAAGAACTCCACGATGTCATCGACCGTGCCACAGGGCGTGTACTTCTCGAAGGCCTTGAACGGCACGCGGTAGAAGCGTTCGAGCTCGGGAGCGACGCACGCCGCGGCCTGCTCGCGGCTGTCGCCGATGCCCACCCACAGCTGGATGCCATGGTCGGGGACGTCGGGAGCCGCGCCCGGCACGGCCCGCTGCGTCGCGGCCGTTTCCGCATAGAGGCGCAGCGCCGCTTGATAGTGCTCAACGGTGCACCAGATGCCCAGCCAGCCGTCGGCAAAACGGCCGGCGCGGCGGATGGCGGCATCGGATCGCCCGCCGACGTACGTCGGGATGGGCGGATCGGGCACCGGGATGATGCGCGCCTGTGACATCGAGAAGAACTCGCCGTGGTGATCGACCGTCTCGCCACCCAGCAGTCGCAGCACGATCTCGAGCGACTCATCGGTGCGCCGGCCTCGGGTGCGCGGATCGACGCCGCACAGCTCGACCTCGTGGCGGTCGTCGCCGCCGATGCCGACGCCGAAGCTGATGCGCCCCGGCGCCATCTCGGCCAGGTTCGCGAGCTGGCGGGCGACAGGCACCGGGTGACGAAGCGGCAGCAGGTACACGCCGAGGTACACGCCCAGGCTCGGGTGGAGATTGGCAAGCGCCGCTGCGGTGACCATGCCGTCATTGCCGTGCCCGATGCGGAAGCTGACATGGTCGGCAAAGAACATGCAGTCGATGCCCGCATCGGCGACCAGCTCCACCGTGCGGCGGCGCTCGTCCCACGGGCGCGACCACAGCTTCACATCAGGCGTGACCCCAACCCGGATGGGCGGTACGGCGGGGTGCTCTGGCGAACTCATGCTGGCAACCTCATGCGGCAGTTCCTGACGGTGGGGTGGGGGCGGCAGCGGGCACGTCCCAGAGCACCGGCAGGTGCTTGAAGCCGTGCTGGAAGTTCGACAGCAGGCGCTCTGGCCGCTTGGCCGGATCCAGCCGCAGGTTCGGCATGCGCCACAGCGCTTCAGTGAACATGGCGGACATCTGGCGGCGCGCCAGGTGCGCACCCAGGCAGAAGTGCGGGCCGGCCCCGAAGGTGAGATGGTCGTTCGGGCTGCGCTCGATATCGAACCGGTCGGGCTCGGCGAACACGGCGGGGTCGCGGTTGGCCGCCACGTGGAAGACCACCACCTTGTCGCCGGCCCCGATCAAGCGGCCGCCGAGGGAGACCTCACGGGTCGCCGTGCGACGGAAGTGCACCACCGGCGGGATGAATCGCAGCATTTCCTCGATGGCGCCGGGCAGCAGCTCAGGCGCGGCGAGCAGCCGTTCGAGCTGGTCGGGGTGCTGCAGCAGCGCCCACAGGCCGCCGGGGATGCCGTTGCGCAGCGTCTCGTTGCCAGCCACGGCGAAGAGGAAGAACATGGTCTCGAACTCTTCGTTGGTGATGCCGCCCTCGGCGTCGTCGGCCGCCAGCAGAATCGAGACCACGTCGGAGCCCGGGTTGGCCCGCGTGTAGGTGGCCAGATCGTGCGCGTAGGCGTACATGTCCGCGAGACCTTCGCGGGAGCGGGGGTCGGGCATGCGGCCGTCGGGTCCAGGACGAATCTGGGCTCGCACTTCTAGCGAGCGCCGGGCCATCTGCGTTCCCGTCGCCGGATCGAACGCGTCAGAGCCCGCATACTCGGCGTCCTGGTAGCCGATCACCCGGTTGGACCAGTCGAACAGCAGCATCCGGTCCTCGGTCGGCACGCCCATGATGTCGGCCAGCGTCAGCAGCGGCAGCTCGGCGGAGACTTCCTTGGCGAAGTCGGCCCTGCCCCGGTCGACGACCGCGCTGACGAGTCCTTCGGCACGAGCCGAAATTGTGGCCTCCAGCGAAGCCACTGCACTCGCCGTGAACGAGCGCATGAGCAGGCGACGCAGCCTCGTGTGCTGCGGTGGGTCCTGGTTCAGCATCATCCGCTGGACGAACTCCAGCATGGCAGCGGTCTGGGGGTCGCGAATCTGCGTCCCGCCGAGATGGGACGAGAACGTCCCCGGATCGCGCAGCACCCGGTTCATCAGCTCATGGGTGAGCACCGCCCAGAAGCCTGGACCGGCCTCCCACCCCATGAGCTCAGGTTCGGGCACCCACTGGACCGGTGCGTGTGCGCGCAGGTCAGCGATCAGATCGTGCGGCACGCCACCCACAAACGTGCGCGGGTCGAACAGCGGCACCGGGTCAAGACCCGGCTCGAGCCCAGCGTCAAGACCCGGCTCGAGCCCAGAATCGAGCCCAGCGTCGGAGCCGATGGCGGGCATGGGACTCAGCCTGCCATCTCCTGTTGGGGCTGCAGGGTGCCTGAGCCCGCTGGAGTCTCGGCCGCCCGCTGTGGAGGTGTCGGCGGCTTGGTGATCACGAAGAACAGCATCCCAGTGGCAGTGACCACAGCGAGCGCCACAAATCCGGTGACGTAGCTGCCGGTCGTATCAGCCAGCCAGCCAGCGGCGAGCGGACCGACGATCGGACCGATCATCACGATGAGCGAACTCACGCCCATGATCGCAGCGAACGCCGAAGAACCGAAGTAGTCGGCGCGCAAGGCTTGCATGAGCGGGCCGCGCGCGCCCCACGCGAGACCGTGGAAGACGACGAACAGCACCACCACGAACACGTTGGGGGCCCAGGCCAGCAACAAGATGCCGCCCGCGTGGCCGAACATGGCCACCGACGCGATGAGTCGCTTGTTGACCCGGTCTCCCAGCCAGCCGCCCACCGCCATTCCGGCGAGCTGCATGAGCGGCAGCGCAGCGGCGAACAAGCTGGCCTGCTGCAGCGTGTAGCCCCGCTCCGATGTGAGGTAGAGCTGCAAGTGCGCCATCACGGCGCCGACCACGAACAGGGCGCTCAGGTGACCGAACGAGATCGTCCAGAACGCCTTTGTGCGCATCGCCTCCTTCGCCGTGAAGTGGACATCGGTGAGACCTTCCGCGCGGACCGTCTTCCCGTTGGCAACGATCTTGGCCCCGCCGTCGACCTCTTCGCCGAATTCAGCAGGGCTGCCGTCGAGGTACTTGGCCAGCCACCACGCGACTGCAGCACCCGCGACGCCGGTAACTGCGGCGGTCGTGCGCCAACCGAACCAGGTGAATGACAGGACGACGAGCGGGACGCACACGCCGCCCAGGGCGAGGCCCATGCCGCCGAACGCCAGGGCGCGCGCACGCAGCCGCTCGAACCAGCGCACGATCGCGACGGTGACCGTCAGGAACCCGCAGAACGCGCTGCCGACGGCCAAGACCAAGAACGAGCCGTAGAACTGCCACAGCGAGTGCAGCTGGCTGAACCACACAAAACCGATGGCCATGAAGACTGCGCCCACTCGGGTGATGACCTTGGGTCCGAAGCGGTCGATCAGCCATCCCTGTGCGGGTCCCAGCAACGCCGTCTCGGCGCGGTTGACGGCAAACGCGCCCGACAAGGCCGTCTTGCTCCAGCCGTACTCCCGCTCGATCTCCACCAGATAGGCGCCCAGCGAGTGCATGACGAATGCACTCTGCAGCCCCTGGATCACTGCCCCTGCACCCACCACCCTCCATCCGCGGAAGGTGGTGGTGCGTTTGGACATCGTTACATCCTGCCTGATCGGGGGCGTTGCGCGTCGGTGAAAATGCCCCTTCGCGCCCTGATCTAGACTCGCTTCTTTCCATTCGCTGAGTACCGCAGCGGTGGGGATCGGGGACCTCTGCGCATCGGGTATCCGGCAACAGGAGGCAGCACATGGCACGCACGGTGACCGCCGCAATCGTCCAGGTGGCCTGGACGGGCGACAAAGACTCGATGATCGAGCTGCACGAAAAACACGTCGCTGAGGCAGCCGCCGCCGGCGCCCGGGTGATGTGCTTCCAAGAGCTGTTCTACGGCCCCTACTTCTGCCAGGTGCAAGACGCCGAGTACTACTCCTATGCCGAATCCATCCCCGACGGACCGACCACCGACCGCTTCTGCGAGCTCGCCGCCCAGCACGAGATGGTGCTCGTGGTGCCCATGTACGAGCGTGAGCAGGCGGGGTTCCTCTACAACACGGCTGCGGTGATCGACGCCGACGGGACCTATCTCGGCAAGTACCGCAAGAACCACATCCCGCAGGTCAAGGGCTTCTGGGAGAAGTTCTATTTCCGTCCCGGCAATCTCGGCTACCCGGTTTTTCAGACCGCAGTCGGCACCGTTGGCGTGTACATCTGCTACGACCGCCACTTCCCCGAGGGCTGGCGCGCCCTCGGGCTTGCCGGCGCGGAGATCGTGTTCAACCCGTCAGCCACCAGCCGGGGACTGTCGGCCTACCTCTGGCAGCTCGAACAGACCTCCGCTGCGGCGGCGAACATGTACTACGTCGGGGCCATCAACCGGGTGGGCGTCGAGCCGCTGGGCGACAACGACTTCTACGGGACGTCGTACTTCGCCAACCCTCGTGGCCAGATCGTGGAGGGGGCGGCGTCGGACAGCGCCGATGAGCTGATCGTGCGCGATCTCGATCTGCAGTTGGTCGACGAGGTACGCAACCAGTGGGCGTTCTACCGCGACCGTCGCCCCGAGTCGTACGGGCCGCTGACGGCGCCCTGAGGCTGGCCGTTCAGCACCGGATCGGGTTTCAGATATCGCAACCAAGGGGGGCATGAAGATGGCAACGCTGATCAAAGGTGGCACCGTCGTCAGTTCAACCGGGGCGGATGCGGCCGAGGTGCTCATCGACGGTGAGCAGATCGCTGCCGTTCTGCAGCCCGGCAGCGACATCGCCGTCGCCGCCGAGCGGGGCTCCGAGGTCGTCGACGCCACCGGACGCCTGGTGGTGCCTGGCGGGGTGGATGTGCACACCCACATGGAGCTGCCCTTCGGCGGCACCCTCGCCTCGGACACCTTCGAGACGGGAACCCGGGCCGCGGCGTGGGGCGGCACGACCACCATTGTCGATTTTGCTGTGCAGACCGCGGGCCAGAACGTGCGTGAGTGCCTTGATGCCTGGATGGCCAAGGCCGAGGGCAACTGCGCCGTCGACTACGGCTTCCACATGATCCTCGGCGGCGTCGACAACGACGCGCTCAAGGAAATGGACCTGCTGGTGAACGAGGGCATCACCAGCTTCAAGCTGTTCATGGCCTACCCCGGCGTCATGCTGTCCGACGACGGCCAGATCCTGCGGGCCATGCAGCAAGCCGCCGGCAACGGCGGCCTGATCATGATGCACGCGGAGAACGGCCTGGCCATCGACGTGCTGGCTGCGCAAGCGTTCGAGCGGGGCGAGACCGGCCCAGTCAATCACGGCTATGTGCGGCGCAAAGAGCTCGAATCCGAAGCCACCCATCGGGCCATCCAGCTCGCCAAGGTGGGTGCAGCGCCGCTGTACATCGTGCACCTGTCCGCGGCGGAGGCCCTCGAGCAGGTGGCGCTGGCGCGCGACGCCGGCATGAACGTGTTCGCCGAGACCTGCCCGCAGTACCTGCACTTCAGCCTCGAAGAGCACCTCGACCGGCCCGGCTTCGAGGGCGCGGCCTACGTGTGCTCGACACCGATCCGCTCTCGCGAAGAGGGCCACCAGAACGCCTTGTGGAAGGGGCTGCGCACCAACGACCTGGCTGTGGTGTCCACCGACCACTGCCCGTTCTGCATGAAGGAGCAAAAGGAGCTGGGGCTCGGCGACTTCCGGGCGATTCCCAATGGCATCGGCGGCGTCGAGCACCGCATGGACCTGATCTTCCAGGGTGTGGTCACCGGCGAGATCGGCTTGGCCCGCTGGGTGGAGCTGTGCGCGACCACACCAGCCCGCATGATGGGCATGTACCCCCGCAAGGGGATCATTGCGGCGGGTTCCGATGCCGACGTCGTGATCTATGACCCCGAACATCGCTGGACTATCAGCGTCGACAACCACCACATGAACATCGACCACTCGGCGTATGAGGGTGTCGAGGTGACGGGTCATGTCGACACTGTTTTTTCTCGGGGTCGCAAGATTGTCAACGACGGTCAGTACCTGGGACGCGCCGGCGACGGCCAGTACCTGCCCCGGGGGCTCTGCCAGTACCTGCAATAGGAGACGACGCCAGGCCTAGCTCGACCACACGCAGCTCCCGCCGGATGGCCAGGAGGACAGTGAACATGGATTTCGGCATCGTTCTTCAGACAAATCCGCCTGCGTGGCGAGCGGTCGACTTGGCCAGGCGAGCCGAGACGATGGGATTCACCTACGGGTGGACGTTCGACAGCCACGTGCTGTGGCAAGAGCCATATGTGATCTACAGCCAGATGCTGTCGGCCACCGATCGCATGGTCGTCGGCCCGATGGTGACCAACCCAGGCACGCGGGACTGGACAGTCACCGCGTCGCTGTTCGCCACGCTCAACGACATGTTCGGAAACCGGACCGTGTGCGGCATCGGCCGGGGCGACTCGGCCATGCGGGTGCTGGGCCATGCACCCGCCAACCTCGCCACGCTGGCCGAGTCGATGAAGGTCATCAAGGGTTTGGCCGAGGGCCACGAGGTCGAATACAACGGCACCAAACAGCAGATCCCGTGGTCGTCGGGCAGCCAGCTCGACATCTGGATGGCCGCATACGGTCCAAGGGCTCTGCAGCTCTGCGGCGAACAGGCTGACGGTTTCATCCTGCAGCTCGCTGACCCGCAGATCACCGAGTGGACCGTGGCGGCCGTTCGTCGAGCCGCGGCGGAGGCGGGCCGAGATCCCGACGACGTGTACATCTGCGTGGCCGCGCCGGCGTACGTGGGCGACAACCTCGCCCACCAGCGCGAGCAATGCCGCTGGTTCGGCGGCATGGTCGGAAACCATGTGGCCGACCTCGTGCAGCGCTACGGCGACAGCGGCGGCGGCGTTCCCCAAGCGCTCACCGACTACATCTCCGGGCGTGAGGGCTACGACTACGCCGAGCACGGCAAGGCCGGCAACGTCCATACCGACTTCGTCCCTGACGACGTCATCGATCGGTTCTGCATCCTCGGCGACGCCGCAAGCCATGTCTCCCGCCTGCGTGAACTGCGAGCACTCGGCGTCGACCAGTTCGCCATCTACTTGATGCACGACGCCCCCGACGAGACCCTCAACGCCTACGGCCAGCGGATCATTCCGGCGCTCGAGGGCGGCGGGTAGCCCGAGAGTCCAGAACTGCCTGAAATCGGGGCTCTAGCGAGAGCGCTGTCTTCAGGTTCAGCTCAGGCTCAGGGATCCTCGGCCAGACATACTCACACTCTCGATGATATTGTCAAGAGTGTGAGTATGTCTGCGCCCGCTCTGGCACCGCTGTTCAGGTCCGATCAACAGCTTCGGATACTCGGGGTTCTCTTCGCCGGCACGGGAGACGAACTCACCATCGGGGCGATTGCCGAACGCGCACGCGTCGCGCAAGCGACGGCGAGCAGGGAAGTAGCCCGCCTCGAAGAGCACGGTCTCTTGGTGACCCGACTGCTGGGCCGCAACAGGCTTGTCCGCCCAAATTGGGAACTGCCGTGGGCACCGGAGCTTCGCTCCATCCTGCTCCAGACTGTCGGCGTACTGGGGCACCTCGGCAACGTTCTGGGTGGCGTCAAGGGCGTAGAGGTCGCATTTGTCTACGGCTCATGGGCACGCCGCTTTGTCGGCGAGCCGGGCCACTTTCCGAACGACATCGATGTCGTTGTGATCGGCGAAGCGCCGTTGCGCGCTGTTCGCGCGGCGTGCCGTGTCGTCGAAGAAGATCTGCGGGTGGAAGTCAACCCCATCGTGATCGACCGAGAGCGCTGGGGATCCCCGTCGCCGGAACCGTTCGTCGCCCAAATTCGAGAGCAGCCCTTGGCGCCGATCGTGCTAGAAGTCGAGGGTGACGTCCGACTGGCTCGCTGAAGCGATAGCTACCCACCGGCTTGAACGGGTCAAGGCCAACATGGCAGCAGCGGGCGAACGCATCAACGACGCCAGACGCCACGTCGCGTCTGCGCGCAAGCTCGCTGAGAGCGACACGACCCTCGCGATGTCCGCATGCCACGACGCCATCCGCAAGGCGGTGGTTGGTCACATGTTGGCGAGAGGGCTCCGAATACATGTCGGCGAAGGTGCCCACCGCGTCACGCTTGACTACGCCAGGCGCGAACTGGCAGGAGCCGTCTCGCAAAGTGACCTCGTTGATGCGAACGAGATCCGCCAAGATCGGGCGCTCGCAGAATACGGGGACTTTGCTTCCACGAAGCTCAGGGCCAAGCATGTCGTCGCAGCAGCCGATGTAGCCGAGCGCATCGTCAACGCCGTCGCGCGCGTGCTCGCATCGTGAGCCATCCGGCTGAAACCAGGTCAAGACCGCGCATCTCGGCGAGCCCGTAGCAGCGTCAGGCAACTGCTCAGAACACAACGGCGTCCCCGAGTTCTTTGGCATTCGGGGGCTCTGCCTGATCTGTCGGTCTTGGGCTGTCTGGGCGAGGGACCGGTTGTAGCAGTCTGCTACGCTTGTGCGTGAGGTTGAGGCATGGCGACGAGTTCACCCGTCCGAATCGATGAGGAGATCCACGCGTGCGCTGCCGCTGTGGCTCCCTCGATGAGCCGCAGCACAGCGCAGCAGATCAGCCACTGGGCTCGCATTGGCAAGGAATTCGAGCTGGCGCCCAACGTGTCACTCCGTGACATCGAGCAGGTACTCGCCTGCGATTCCTCCTACGACGGTCTCAACAGCCGCGAGCAGGCAATCGTTCGGGCCGAGTGGGCCGAGCGAACCGAGCAGCGCCGACGCGCCCTCGATCTCGTCGCCGAGTTCGAAGCAGCGGGGATGTCCTATGTCGAGCAGGACGACGAGGGCACGATTATCCGACACCAGCCCTGAATATCGCTGTTCGGCTGATACGGGTGCCCTTCGATGCCCACACCGGTCCTGCATGTCATCGCTGGCCCGAACGGCACCGGCAAGAGCACCTTCCAACGCAGCGTGCTCGCTCCGTCCACGCTCGAGTTCGTCAACGCCGACCACATTGCGGCTGCGCGTTGGCCCGGCGCGGAGGCAGAGCATGCGTATGACGCAGCGCGTCTTGCCGAGCAGCGGCGAGCGGAACTGCTTGATGAGCGCACGTCGTTCGTGGCCGAGACAGTGTTCTCCCACGAGTCGAAGGTCGAGTTGCTCCGCCGTGCGTCCCAAGCGGGCTACATCGTGGTGCTTCATGTCATCCTCGTCTCCGAGGCGCTTGCAGTCGCACGCGTTGAGCACCGAGTGGCAAATGGAGGACACTTCGTCCCCGAAGGCAAGATCCGGTCTCGCCACCGACGCCTCTGGAGCTATGTCGCGCAAGCAGCCGGAATCGCTGACGAGACCATCGTCTACGACAACTCCTCAGCGGCGAATCCGTACAAGATCGTCGCGGTCTACCGATCAGGATCGCTAGTACGACAACCGACGTGGCCCCCATGGGCGCCGGCGGAACTGGTGAATCTCTGACCCACGCTTCCGATCTCGACCGCAAACAAGCGACTGGTCGAGGCGCAAGCAGACGCGGCATCGTCAACGACGACAAGAACAATGAAGGGCCGGTCAATCGATCGGCCAAATGGTCTGCATCATCCTCCAAACGACGCCGCAACCAGTCCACGCTCAACAAAGGGAGGGGGAATATTCCCATCCTTAGCTGCCTTGCCTACCTTGCCTCCGCCTTCGCTCAACAAAGGGAGGGGGAATATTCCCCCTCCAAGCAACGGACGTCGTGTGGGCGCGTCGAGCGAGAGCTACAAGCGCGCTCAACAAAGGGAGGGGGAAAATTCCCCCTCCAAGACTCCCGACATCACCACCCAGGACCGCATCCCGCCCGCTCAACAAAGGGAGGGGGAATATTCCCCCTCCAAGCTTCGGCGGTCAGTCCACGAACCTCACCGGTCTCGTGATCGCTCAACAAAGGGAGGGGGAATATTCCCCCTCCAAGGTCGCAAGTGAAGTAGCAATCGTCTTCGTCCCACACCCACGCTCAACAAAGGGAGGGGGAATATTGGCTCTTCGCGTTTTAGCGTGGAGTGAGGGTGTCGAGGAGGGTCCAGTCGGGTTTGCCTGCATAGAGCAGGACTCGGATTCGGTAGTGGTCGAAGTTGGTGATCCCGAACGACACTCGCTTGATGAG